>X368_European_Ground_Squirrel__coassemble_5_pt1 | contig 81180 bp, 65 predicted proteins | sample X368_European_Ground_Squirrel__metabat2_low_PE_002 | metagenome-assembled genome bin X368_European_Ground_Squirrel
TTCGCCGAAAATACTTGCCTGGTGACGGGCTGGGAAAATAGGTAGTCGCCGACATTTTCGCACCATTAGCTCAGTTGGAAGAGCAACTGACTCTTAATCAGTGGGTCCTGGGTTCGAGCCCCCGATGGTGCATTTTTGGCCGGTTGGTCAAGTGGTTAAGACTACGGCCTCTCACGCCGTCAACACGAGTTCGAATCTCGTACCGGTCAGGCACTTGAATATGGTGCGGCTTGCGATGTGTCCTTTTGCATTAGCTTGCGCAGTAAAAAAGCAAACAGATTCAAGGAAATTTTAATTTGCTTGATTCTTTTTGTATACGGGTCATTAGCTCAGTTGGTTAGAGCTTCCGGCTCATAACCGGACGGTCCTGGGTTCGAGTCCCCGATGACCCACCAAAGACTCGGTGCTTTTTGCGCCGAGTTTTTTGCGCCGAATTTTCACCAGATAAAAAAAGTCCCACCACATGAGATGGGACTTAAATTTTCGAGCCGTTCATTTGATTAGATGCCAACGGTGGGCGAACAATATTTTCGATAGCTTTGCTACCAATTATATTATACCCCATTCCATCACGTTTGTCAACCCCTTTTTTCAAAAAATGTTTTTCTCACAAGCCTTAAACAAAATTTGCTAAATGAACTATGAATCAGGGAGTTTTCCGCAGGCAAACTCAAGGACGAATTGCGCAAAATGAAAAGCATGAACAAAACATCTCGTTCGTCCAGTCAGCCCTCAAAATAGGGGCATTTTGCTTGCAAAATGCGAGGACGAACTGCGCAAAATGAAAAGCATGAACAAAACATCTCGTTCGTCCAGTCAGCCCTCAAAATAGGGGCATTTTGCTTGCAAAATGCGAGGACGAACTGCGCAAAATGAAAAGCATGAACAAAACATCTCGTTCGTCCAGTCAACCCCTTTTTAAAAAACTCTTGCAAATTTTGTAAAAATATGCTTTACAAATAAAATCTACCTTTACTAAGACCTAAAGAAAAAATCAAAAATATATAAAAACTCTTGACAAAGGCGAAAAAGCTGTATAATTGACTTATACAGATATGAAAGGCAAGGTTAAAGCTTTTCATAGATTGATAAAAATTCTACTCGTATATGGTTATTTAATTCTTCTTAAAAAACAAGTCTGTGCTTTAGATGGAATCCTAACCAAATTTTGTATGGGTCTAGGTTTTTAGAGTGAAAGGCTTTTTCTAGAAAGCTTTGCTTGTAGAGGTTGACGAATCCTAAAAAATGATGTATAATAGAAACATACCTATGAAATGAGGATTTGTATGAAGCTATATAAAAGAACATGGGCGGAGATAGACCTTGACCGCCTAAAACAAAATTACATTGTCTATAAAAGAGCTCTGCCGCAGGACACTGAAATAATGTGCGTTGTCAAGGCGTCCTGCTATGGACACAGTGACCGTGCCGCTGTGCCGTTTTTGCAAAACGAGCTTGACGTTAAGCATTTTGCTGTTTCTAATTTAGAAGAAGCAGTTCGCCTGCGCAGCTTTGGAATTACTGGAGAAATACTTATTTTAGGCTACACCTCCCCCGATGAAGCTCAAGCTCTTGAAAAGTATGACATAATTCAGGCGATAATGGACTTTGATTATGCAAGGAGTCTTAACGATTATGCTTTAAGCTCTGTGCGCTGTCATATTGCCGTTGATACGGGTATGGCGAGAATAGGGCTTAGAGGAACGGCGGAGGAAATTTCAGATGAAATTGTGAAAATCGCCGCACTTGACAAGCTTAAAATCGAGGGAGCGTTTACACATTTTGCTGTTGCCGATTCACTGGAAGACGACTGCGCCATGTTTACGAAGGCTCAGTCAGAGCTGTTTTTCTCGGCGGCTGATGAGGCGAAAAAAAAGGGCGTAAAGCTTGAAACGCTTCACACCTTAAATTCTGCGGCAGGACTTTTTCACACCGACAGCCGCTCCTCGCTTGCGCGGCTGGGTATTGTGCTTTATGGACTTAAGCCTGACCGTTCGCTTGATTTGCCAAGCGAAATCAAGCCTGTAATGTCGCTAAAATCCACCGTAAGTCAGGTCAAAGAGGTTGAGCAAAACGTAAGCGTAAGCTACGGCAGAAGCTATTTTACCGCTTCAAAAGCTAAGCTTGCTACCGTTTGCTGCGGTTATGCGGACGGCTATCCCCGCTTGCTTTCAAATATCGGCGAGGTGCTTGTCCACGGCAGACGCTGTAAAATTGTCGGACGAGTCTGCATGGATCAGTTTATGTGCGATGTCACAGGAATTGACGTCAGAGCAGGCGATATTGTCACCCTTATCGGACATGACGGTAGCGAAAGCATAACTGCTGATGATTTGGCTAAGCTTACAGGAACAATTGGCTATGAAATAGTCTGCTCGGTGTCCGAACGTGTTCCGAGAGCCGCAGTTAAAAATGGGAATATTGTCGGAGTGTATAAGCTGTAAAATCAGCAGACTGATGAAGGCGCTTGCGATATTTGCTTTGAAAATTAACGTGATATAAGGGAGAGTGTGATACTTCACCCTCATCCATACCGCCAACCCTCCAAAAAATCTTCAGCCGCCTGCTCGGCGGTTTTTTCACCGTAGTAGTAAAGCTCAAACTGGTCGAAAAATTCGCTGTAACGCTCGGTATTTTCAAGGTCGTTTGGGATAAGCTCAAATCGCTCCTCCTGAGAAATTTTGCTCCCCGCCTCGTAGGAAACTCCCTCAAACATATCGTTAGCTTCAAGCGTTTCCTGAGCGGAACGGGAAAGAGGGAAACCCTTTTCACAGCCTTGAAGCACTGCCATCTCCTCGCTGTTTATGAGGTAGTTTAGAAATTTCGCCGCCTGCTCAGGGTTCTGCGTGCTTTTGCTTATCGCATACAGGCTTGTAGGCTTGAGATACCAGCCGAAGCGCTGTGAATTTGCATCGCAGATGTAGTCGCCGATTGTCACCTCGCCGCCCTCCTCCTCAAGCGGAATAACATTGTTTTGCGCATCAGACGCCCAAAGAAGCTGCCCTGCGGCTTTTGACGTAAAGAAATCGTTCGAGGAGTATTCCTTGTGCGGAACTACCTTGCAGTCTATAAGCTCCTTGTAAAATTCCATCATGCTGACTACATTTTCAAGCTCAAAGCTCTCTGTTTCCCCGAAGCACGCTTTGCCTGAAATCTGCTCCTCGTGAGCCGTCAGCATGAGCCAGTAGTAGATGTTTGAAGCTTCGATAGTGTAAATCCCATCGGCGGAGAAAACCTCCGCACATTCAAATAAATCGTCCCAAGTCTTTGGTATGTCAAGATTGTACTCGTCAAACAGAGTTTGATTGTAGTAAAAGGTTGCGGCGTTGAGCGAGATGGGAATTGCGTTGAGCTTGCCGTTTGACGTGCCGTAGGAAAGCTCCTCGTCAGTGTAGCTGCCAAGGTCTATGTATTCGCTAAGCTCGTTTAAGTCGTAAAAGCCCTCGCCGTCAGCGGAGTATTCGCTTATCCAGCTGTAGTTTATCTGCATTATGTCGCTTTCCTTGCCGCAGGAAATAAGCGCATCAAGCGTTTCCTTGTAGCCGCTGAACGCTGTGGGATATGGGGAAATGACAATGTTATTGTTTTCACTTTCGTACTGCTTTATCCCTAAAATCGTGTAGTCACTGCGAACCTCGCCGCCCCACCATGAAAAGGAGATGGAGGCGGATTTTTCTATGCTCTTGTGAGCACTTGTCTGGGTAAGTGAGCAGGAACTGAGGCAGGCGGCACAGCAGATTGCCGCAGGTATCAGTAGTTTAGCTTTCATTTGCATCCCTCCTTGCTTTCAAAGTCCGCAGGGTCGTATATTACAAAGCTGCTGTTGTCTGTCATGTTCGCCTTGTCAAGCGCAAGCTCTGACTTTTGCATAAGCTCGTCAAAGCTTTCAGCGTGATCCGGATAAATGCAGACGCCGATTGAAATGTCAAGCCTGAGATCACTTCCCTCAGCTACAAAGCCGTCGAACGCACGGCAAAGCCCTTCGCAACCTGCTTTGAGCTTTTCGTGAGCCTTGAAGATGTCAAATTCGCTGTAGTTTGCAAACACCGCCGTCATGTCCTCGTTCACTCTGCCGATGAAAGACTCCTTGTCAGAGAAGTAGTCTTTGCATATTGAAGTCATTCCTTTAACAATGCTGTTTCGGTAACGCTGTGAAAGGTGCTGTGTCACATTCTTCGAATCCTTAATTGAGATGAGGATAAAGGCGTAGGTGCTGCCGATGATGGAGGTTTCCATAAGCTCCGAAATACTTTCGTCAAGACCATACTCGTTGAGTGTGCCTGTAACAGGATCGGTAAATTCATCTGTTTTGCCTAAGCTGTCAGCCGAGGTAAATTTAGCGCAGGCAAGGAAGCCTGTCAAAAGGCTCAGCATAATTATTATCACGGTCAGTCCGATTATTGCACTACCTGTAAGCGGAGAAATTTTAGCAAGCGCAGGCGTTTCAGTCAGCGTTATCACTCGCCAGCCGCAGTCTGTTAGCAGTGACGCTCCGATATAGCTGTCGCTGATTACGCTGTCTCCGTCAGAGTAGTCAAAGAGGTCCGAATAGGTTTTCGGTATAGCCTCTCCAGAGGTTATATCTTCGGAATTTGAAAGAATTATTCTGTCGGACGAATCGGCAAGCAGGTAGATGTTGTCCGAATCGGCATTGTCAAAGGAGAGCGCGCTGCTGAGAATTTCAGAGTAGAGCGAAAGTATAAACAGCTCGTTGTCGTTTATAATACGTATGTAGTAAATTTTTTGATATTTCTCACTCAGCCCGAAAAGCCAGCCGTCTGCGCTTTCGCCTAAAAGCTCGGCTATTCCGTCAAAGCCCTTTTCATTGATAAGCTCGCTTGCGCCTGTTGAAATCTTGCCTACAGAGGTTGAGTCTGAAAAGACAAGGAGAAAGTCGTTGTAGCTTTTTCCCGCCGAAATCTCAAGAAGCCTGTCCCTGACATCGTTTTTAATCTGCGCCGCTTCGTAGTCGGCGTATTCGGAGGAAACGGGATTGTAGGACATAAGCGTTTCATCTCTCATCACGGCAGTACAGTCTGATTCGGCAGTTTCTGTAAAATAGTTCACCGCCGAGCAAAAGCCTATATCGAAAGCGTCAATCTGCTCTGATATTTCAGAGTACGCTGTGCTTCTGAGTGTGAGAAAGCCGTAAGTGCAGACGGCAAAAATCACCGCAAGCAAAATCAGCGTGTAGCAAAGCATCATTTTGTTTCGTATGCGGCGAACCGTCACACTTTTTTGTGCCGACATATCTAAATCCCCTTTCAGCCAGAATACTCTTTTATTGTAGCACAAAACCTGAAAAAATACAAGATTATTTCGATAATTTTAATCTCGAATTAACAAAACACCAGTTTTGGCGGTTGAAAATAGTGATTTTTGTGACAATGTGTCTAAAAATCATCAAATTTTTTGTTACTATTTTTATTACTTTGCTCTTGAAAAATTGATTAGAGTATGTTATAATAAAGATAAGGGAAGAAATGAATACGATTTTGTTGTCTGTTAATTTAAGGAGGACTTGTGTCAATGAAAAAAAATTCCGCTTCCGAAGCTTTTATTTCCGGGAGCCTTAACAGAACTCGCAGGTGGGTTACGATACTTATAATAGTGGGCGTGGTTGTGGTTCTGATTGCAATTGCGGCAGCAGTCGCAGCTTATCAGATGAAAAAGAACGACACTCTTACCCTGGCGCAGAATTTGCTTTCGCAGTTTGATATAAATACAACCTACCGTGAAGCCGAGATGAGTACTGACGGCGATGAGGACAATGACGGGATTTCAAACGGCGAGGAAACTAAGAACGGCACGAATCCGCTTGCTGAGGACAGTGACGGCGATGGAATTTCAGACGGCGACGAAGCTTCGCTTGGAACAGATCCGCTTAATTCCGATACCGATGGAGATGGGCTTATTGACGGCTATGAGCTTATAGTCGGACTTGATCCTAAGGCAGCTTCGACTGACGGAGAAGCTAACGATTCTGAAAGAGTCGTGGACTATGAAAAATCTCTCGGAGAGGTAACGCTGAATGTGAGCGGAAGCGCAAATATTGCGGACGTTTCTATTTGCGAGCTTGATCTTTTTAGCATATCCTCTAATGTGGGAATTGTAAGCACAGCGTATGATTTTGCGTCAGATTACGATTTTGAAGCGGCGTCCTTAACCTTTGAGGTTTCAAAGTCGGATGTTGAGGCTCTGGGCTATTCCTACAGCGATCTGGCAATTTTGAGATTTGATTCGTCAAGCGTTTCCTACACTAAGCTTGATTCGACGGCGGACGGCGACAGCGAAACTGTTTTTGCTGAAATTACCGCTTACGGTACATATGTAGTCGGAGTTGAAGCGGCGGTGAATGAGGAAACGGTTACAAAGATTACTTTCCTGCTTGACAATTCAGGCTCGATGTACCCGATAGAAATTTGCGATGTTTCACAGGAAAATGACGTTGATTTTAAGCGTCTTGACTTTACAAAGAGCTTGATCGAAAAGATGGAGGGCGAGGGCGAATTTTACTACAGCATAGCCAAGTTTACAGGCACATACACGCTTATGCAGGATTTTACGGACGATACCTCGGACTTGTACAGTGCGCTTAACAGGATAAAGAACGAGGACGAGGTCTTTGACGGCACTCACGTTGAAACTGCGCTTGAGGAGTGCATGAGCACCTTTGAGGACGATTCAAATACGAGAAATATAATAGTGCTGCTTTCGGACGGAATTTCTGACGAGGATAACGCTAAAAGCATAGACGAGCTTACTGAAATTGCGAATGAGAAGAATATAGTCATCATGACGGTAGGATTAGGAAAATCCACCGACAGAGCTATGCTTCAGGAGATAGCTGCACAGACGGGCGGCAAGTATTTCTCCGCTTCGGACGCAGACGCACTTGACGGAGTTTACCAGAGAATTGCGGCGACGCTCAACTATGACATAGTGGACTATTCAGATACCGATGAAAGCGCGCAGGGCTATTCGCTTTATGACACAGGCTTTGATCCGAAGGTGAACGGACTGAATGTGAAAAACTTCCGCACCTCGACCACAGAGAGCCTTGACTTCGGAATTGCGCTTATGGCGAGAGACTGGTATGTCGGCAGGCTTTCGATGAGTCAGGACGCTATTTCTCCCGCTGACGAGAGCGAACAGAAATACGATGCGGACGGCTACGATTTCAGCGGCACGGGTATTGAGGAAACCTACATGAGCAACGGCTCGCTTTCGGACGTGATTTTGACGATGATGAACAGCGACTATGCCAATGTTAAAGAGTATCTTGACTATTCCTCTGGCGGTTCGCTCCTTGAGGTGTATGAGAATATGCTGGACGACGCGCTTTCGCAGGGCTGGACTAAGCAGAAGTACACGCTTAACGCTGACAATCTCGAATGGAATCAGGTTGAGCTGCTCTCGCTTGACATTGCAGGCAGCGAGGACAAGATAGCGGCGGCGAGCAGCGAATCCGAAATGCAATTTTATAAGGCGCTGTACTGGATGAACGCCGTGCAGTGGAATGACGAGGGAGCGGAGTTTAATCTTTATGACGGTGATGAGGGCTTTGAGATGCTCAAAGCGCTTTTAGCCGCAGGAGAGCCTGTGCTTACAACGATTGACGGCTCGCACACGGTCAATGCGATTTCTCTTATTCAGGACAGCTCCGACCACCGCAAATTTATTTTGCAGGTTTACGACAGCAATTATCCAGGCTCGACAAGGAAAATCTACATCACGAGAGCTGTTAGGGGCGAATTTACAATATCTGACGGCAGCGCCGAGCTTGACGAGGTTACCTACGAATACACCTGCGAATATGACGGAAAGCAGGTCGGCATAAGCTTTAGTGATATTGCAGTTTAAAAATGGAAAAATTTAAGAAAAATCATTGGCATGAGGGGGAAAAGAAAACGTTTTCTGTGACAAATGCACAAAAAACATACGAAAAATTTGTTAGAAATTTAGAGGAAATCGTGCAATTTTTTTGTGAAAAACCCTTGATTTAATTTGATTTTTTTGATATAATTATAAATGAATCAATGGGATAAGTATATCCTAAGCACCAAAAAGGTGCGTTTGAAGTTGCAAATGGCAGTGTGCTTGGCTTTGTCAGGTGAAGCAAATTGCCGCACAAGAAAACAATTTATTATTTTTTGGAGGGAAATTAAAATGAAAACTTCTAAGATTCTTGCGGGTATGACCGCAACAGCAATGGCTGCGGCTATGATGGCTATTCCTGCTTCGGCGGTGGAAGAAAACGAGTTTGTCAACGCTACAGGCACATGGACATACACTTATACTGCGGATCAGATTCAGACGGCTATAGACGAGGGTAAAGCAGAATTTGGTACATATGATGACGGTACTTCTTCGCTCGGCTTCAACATTCAAGTAGGTCATATGAAGAATGCAAAGGTTACTATAGTTGCTTCAAGTTCGACAAGTAATATTTACAACGGTGCTGATAATGATCCTATAGATGAAGATTATATGTACATGGTTACTACATCGTGGAACTATGACGCTCCTACTGATGCAGTTGCAGGAAATGTAAAGTGGTCATATGATGAGGATGGAAATCAGGTGACGGCTAAAGGTGCTTGCGATATTAACGAATGGGACAGCGGTTCAACAAAATATAATGGAAACTGGGCACAGATCACACTTGCTGATGATGACTATTCTGCTCTTACAATTACAGTTACAGTAGTTGCTGATGAAGATACTACATGGGAGTATCATAATCCTTCAGATGACGAAGAAAATCAGTATGAGGTATTTAGAATGTTGTCTGGTTTGTCCTGTGAATTTGTAGATATGGATACTATTAACTCTCAGATAGTAGGCGCAACTCTTACTGATGGAACAGTTGTTACAGAAGCAACAGCTACATCGTCTTCTGATGACACGTCCAGCAGTTCATCGTCTGATAGTTCATCTAGCAGTTCATCGTCTTCAGACGATGACGACGATGATACATCTTCATCAAGCAGTTCATCATCTTCAAGCAGCTCATCCTCTGGTTCTTCAACTTCTGGATCTACAACCACAACTACAACCACGGGTTCATCTACAACAACAACTGGCTCAACCTCTGACGACACAACCGAGAGCGCAGATTCTGGTGCAGCTGAGGGCGTAGGTCTTGCGATCGCAGCTTTGGCAGGCGTTGCTTTGGTAGTAACTCGCAGAAGATAATTTGCACTTTAGAAAAAAGATAACAAATGCCCTGCCAAGTGTGGGGCTTTTTTGTCAAAGCAGATGGATTGTTTACCTGGCAAATTCAAGAAAACAGCATCAAAATCTTACAGAAATTAGCAATAAGTAATCGTTTTTTGTGTATTTTGCCCAAAACTAAACAAGATAATTGTGCAAATAGGATATTGAAAGAATGAGTTTTTTGTGATATAATGTATAGGTAAGAAATTTTTTCTAGTACAATTGAAATTCAAACAGAAAATAATGGAGGTTTTTATTATGAAAACTATGAAAAAGCTTTTGGCTTGCTCTGTAGCTGCTCTCATGGCGGCTTCTATGATGACGGCTTGCGGCGACAGTGAAGAGGAAGAAAGCTCATCTGTTGCTGAAACAACAACTACTACAGCTGCTGAAGAAGAGTCAAGCGAAGAAGAGGAAGAGTCAAGCGAAGAAGAGGAAGAATCCAGCGAGGAAGAGGAATCTACTGAGGACGAATCAACAGAGGATGAATCTACAGAGGATTCTGAGGAAGAGGAAGAGGCTGCTGAGCCGAGAGATATTTCAGAAATGCCTGGAGAGCTTCAGGGTCTTGAAACTGCGTCGTTGGTATTCGATTCAAGCATGGATCCTTCGACCTTTGCAAAGGCTATGTGCGAGCAGAACTTTGAGAATGACGAGTCTGACGTTGCGATTTCGATTGAAGAGGTCGAGGGCGTTTCGCTACTTAAGGTTGAGGTTCTTGACCTTAACGATGCAGGAACAGCATACAAGATTCCTAAGGTACAGCTTGATATGTCGGTTATCTTTGAAGGACAGACAGATGTTCTTGCCGACATCTTCACAATTGATGTTGAATTTGTAACTAAGGCTGTAGGCAACTTTGTAGCTGACGACGGAACAGAGTCTTTGGTTCCTGGAAACTTCATGGGCTGCCTTGCCACACAGACTGGTTCTGATCCTGACAATCTCGGTTGGCACGAAATTGATAGCGGTATAGCTGATTCAGAGTGGGTAAGCGAATGGGGCGTATATTATCATACTATTCGTCCAGGCTTGCTTGGACCGTTTGAAGCTACTGATTCTACACAGTACTTAACGTTCATGAGATGGTCTATTCCTAATCAGGCTGATTTCTACATTGCAGATATTACCTTCTATGATGAGAACGGCAATATTCTGCCTTGCTCAATCGGCGAACACGCTGAGGTTTAATTCTAAGAGCATACTAAAAATAAAGTCCTGCGTTTTTTACAGCGCAGGACTTTTTTGGCTAAAAAAATATCGGCTGAAGCTGAAACCCTTTGAGCGCCGCTTCGATTGAATCGGGCAGCTTGTCAAAATCGGCTGAGAGCGAACGGGGCTTTGTTTCGCAGTCGTCCTGCGCTATAGGAACAAAGAAAAAGTGCTTAAAATTGAGCAGTGTTCCGATGTTTTTCGCACTTGCCGAGAGAGCGTCGTTTGTCGAAGCGCATATAAGCACAGGTCTTTGCGAGCGCAGGTGCGACTTTGCTCCGAGCGTTACAGGCGTGTCATAAATTGCATTTGCAAGCTTTCCCATAGTAGTCGCAGTGCAGGGGACGATGACAAATATGTCAAACATTCGTTTAGGACCTATCGGTTCAGCGTCCTCTAACGTGAGAATCGCCTTGCTGCCGCAGATATTTTCAAGCGTTGAAATGTTGTCTGCCGCCTTGCCAAATCTGGTGTCGATTGAGGCGGCGTTAAAGGAGAATATCGGCGTAAGCTCGGCTTTTTTATCCTTAAGGCGGCGAGCCTGTTCAAAGGCTTTGTGAAAGGTGCAGAAGGAACCGCTCACAGCGAAGCCGATTTTTATTCCCTCAAGTGACATTTCTGCCGCTCCTTTCGTTGTAAATGTTCACAACCGCATCGGCGATAATTTCACCAGCGGTAACGGGAGCGCATTTTCCAGGAAGTGAAAGTGCGTGAATCACTCTCCTTGAGAGCTTATCGCAGGCAAGAAAATCGGTTCCGCCAGGCTTTGAAGCTAAATCAATGATAAGGCAGTTTTTTCGTGTTTTTTCCAAGATGTCGCCAGTCAAAACCATGGCGGGAATGGTGTTTATAATAAGCCTGTAGTCAGAAATATGCTCTTTCAGCGTTTTAAGCTCAAACGCGTCAAAGCCTGAGCTTTCGGCTTCAGCGAGAGCGTTTACGCTTCGTGCCGCAATGAAAACCTTTGCGCCTACTGCGCTGAAAAGCGAAGCGCAAGCCTTTGCGACACGTCCCCAGCCGCAGATAAGTGTACTTGTGCCTCTTACGGTAACGTCAAGCTCATTAAGTGCAATTGACAATGCACCCTCTGCGGTGGGTATACAGTTCTTAACCACAAGCTCCTCGCGCCTGTAGTAGTCGGCGGTGTCAAAGCCGTGCGAATTGAAAAATTCAATCATGGCGGTGTTCATTGCGCCGCCTGTTACAATTGCACTCTTTCCAAGGCAGTTAAGAAAGCTTTCACAGCTAAGCTGTCTGCCGAGAACGGGAATGTTCAGCCCATTAGAGCAGGGCATAGGCAACAGCAGCAAATCCACAGACCGTTCAAGCTCGTCAAGTGAATCAATGCTCCTTACATTTTCAGCTGTGCCGTCAGTGCGAAAGGTTAAGACTTCGGCTATACCAATGTCGTTAAGCTTTTTAGCCGCATAAAGCTGCCTGCGGTCAGCCCCTGTACATAAAAACAGCGCTTTATTGTTCATATTACGCACCTCCGTCAATCTATCTGAAAAATTTTCCAATAGCTCCCGATTCCAAACAGGAATTACTACAATATATGCAGCTGATTTAAGTGATGTTACCAAAAAAGCGCCTGCGTAAAACAAGCGCTTTTTTTGATTTAAAATTTCAGAGCCTTAAAGCGTTCCATCGCTTCCTTGGTTCGTTCGCTGTCGCCGAATGCGGTAAGCCTGAACCAGCCCTCGCCGTTTTTGCCGAAGCCTGAACCGGGAGTTCCGACAACATTTGCTTCGCTTAAAAGCTTGTCAAAGAAATCCCAGCTGCTCATGTTGTTCGGGCATTTAAACCAGATGTACGGCGAATTTTTGCCGCCTGTGTACTTAATCCCCATCTCGTCAAGAGCGGAGGCTATAACCTTGGCGTTTTGCTGATAGTACTTGATGTTTTCACTTGTCTGCTTCAAGCCCTCCTCTGAAAAAACAGCCGCCGCTGCGCACTGAACGGGATAGGAAACTCCGTTGAATTTTGAGCCTTGACGTCTGCCCCAGAGCTGTGAAATGCTCACATCGCTGCCGTCAGAGGCTTTTGCGGTAAGCTCGTCAGGGATAACGGTGTAGCCGCAGCGCATACCTGTAAAGCCTGCGGTCTTTGAGAGCGAACACATCTCAATTGCGCACTCCCTTGCTCCCTCAACGGCAAAAATGCTTCTCGGAATATCCTCCTCTGTGATAAACGCTTCGTATGCGCAGTCGTATATAATTATCGCATTGTTTTTCTTAGCGTAGCTAATCCACTCCTTGAGCTGGTCTTTGGTGTAAACCGAGCCTGTAGGATTGTTCGGAGAGCAGAGGTAAATTAAGTCCGCATGAACGCTTTCGTCAGGCATTGCCGCAAAGGAGTTTTGTTCGTTTGAATCGGCATAGATAACCCTTCTGCCGCTCATGAGGTTAGTATCCACATAAACCGGGTAAGCAGGATCGGTAATCAGCACAACATTGTCGTTTCCGAAAATGTCCACAATGTTTCCGCAGTCGCACTTTGCGCCGTCGTTTATTCTTATCTCGTCAGGCTTTATCTCCACTCCGAAGCTTGAGTAGTAGCCGCTGACAGCTTCTTTCAGAAAATCATAGCCTGCGCCGCTGTCCTCATAGCCCTTAAAGGTTTCCTTGACAGCCATTTCGTCCGCACCCTTTTTCATAGCGTCAATAACGCACTGCGCTATAGGCTGTGTAACGTCGCCTATACCCATTCTGATAATGTCAGCGTCAGGGTTAGCATCGCTGTAAGCCTTTATTTTCTTTGCGATGTTGATGAAAAGATAGTTTTTTTCAAGCTTCAAAAAATTTTCGTTTAGCTGTGGCATTTTTATCATCCTTTCTTTTTTAGCGGAGCAAAAATTGATAAGCTTTCCGTCATTTTTTGCTAACGCTTAGTTATATAATTATTTGTCCGTTGAATACCGTCACTGCGTCTCCCGTGAGGAAAATTGCTTCATCGGTAACCTTGATTTTTAAATCTCCGCCCTTTAGCTTGACGGTAATATCTGTGTCCTTTTGGCAGAAGCCTCTCAGCACAGCCGCAGTAGCCGCGGCGCAGGCGCCTGTTCCGCAAGCCCACGTTTCACCTGAACCGCGCTCCCACACTCTCATCTTAAGCGTGTGGTCGTCAATAACCTTGATAAATTCCGCATTTACACGTTCAGGGAAAATCTCGTTATATTCAAATGCTTTCCCCGCTGTGTCAATGTCAAGCTCGTCTATGTTTGAATCCATGAAAACCACTGCGTGCGGATTTCCCATAGAAACGCAGGTTATGCCGTACTCTGTGCCGTCAATGACAACAGGACGGTCAACCACCCTGCCGTTTTCATCAGGCTCTAAGGTTACGGGAATCTGTGCAGGCTCTAAAATAGCAGGTCCCATGTTTACCGTAGCGCCGTTTACCTCGCCATAGTGACGTGTGAGCGAAACCTTCATAATTCCGCTGAGCGTTTCAATCGTCATCTCGTCAGAGTCAACCAACTGATTATCTCTCATAAACTTAGCGACACAGCGAATACCGTTTCCGCACATTTTGCCCTCTGAACCGTCAAGATTAAACATACTCATCCTGCCGTCTGCGACCTTTGATTTCTTAATCAGAATCACACCGTCGCCGCCTATTCCGAAGTGGCGGTCTGAAAGCGCAAGCGACAAGCCCTCAGGGTTGTCAATGCGCTGATTAAAGCAGTTGAAGTAAATGTAGTCGTTGCCGCAGCCCTGCATTTTTGTAAATTCGACCTTGTGCTTTTCCTGACGCATATTGTTTATATCCACAATCTCAGTTGATTTTTCGGTATACTTTGAACGGATTGAAGCCGCTATAGCGTTTGCCGTGTCGATTGAGGTAAGGCAGGGTATGTTTCTTTCGACCGTCTTTCTCCTAATTTTAACGCTGTCACGCTGCGGACTTCTGCCCTTTGACGAGGTGGAAATTACATAGGAAACCTTGTCGCTTTCTATAAGCGTAAGAGTGTTGTATTCGCTTTCTCCGATTTTAGGCACAGCCTCGCAGGGTATGCCGTGGCTCTGAAGTACGTTCGCAGTTCCGTTTGTAGCGTAAATCTTGAAGCCTAAATCATAGAACATTTTCGCAGTCTGCGGAATCTCGCTCTTGTCGCTGTCACGAACAGTTATAAGCACTCCGCCCTCAACGTTGAGCTTGTAGCCCGCCGCAGTAAGTCCCTTGTAAAGAGCCTCCTCAAGCGTGCTTGCGACTGCCAGCACTTCGCCTGTAGATTTCATTTCAGGACCTAAGTGGTTGTCAACGTCAATAAGCTTTTCAAACGAGAAAACAGGAACCTTGACGGCGACATACGGCGAATTTCTGTAAAGCCCCGTGCCGTAGCCCATATCCTTAAGCTTTTCGCCCAGCATACACCTTGTCGCAAGATCCACCATCGGCACGCCTGTAACCTTTGAGATGTAAGGAATGGTTCTTGACGAGCGAGGGTTTACCTCGATAACGTAAAGCTCGTTGTGGTTGATAAGGTACTGAATGTTTACCAGTCCCATAGTTTTAAGCGATACCGCAAGCTTTTTGGAGCAGTCGATTATTCTTTCAATAAGCTCGTCGGAAACGTTCCACGCAGGGTAAACTGCGATTGAATCTCCCGAATGTACGCCCGTTCTTTCGATGTGCTCCATTATGCCTGGAATCAGAATATCCTCGCCGTCACAGATAGCGTCAACCTCAAGCTCTGTACCCATCAGGTACTTGTCGATAAGAATCGGATTTTCTATCTCCTGAGCAAGTATAATCGCCATGTATTCTTCAATATCCGCATCGTTAAACGCTATTATCATATTCTGTCCGCCGAGAACGTATGACGGACGCATAAGCACAGGATAGCCTATGCGGTTTGCAACCTCAAGAGCTTCCTCGCAGGTCATAGCTGTAAAGCCCTGTGGACGCTTGATTTTGTGCAGCTCAAGCAGTTCGTCAAAGCGTTCTCTGTCCTCCGCCGCATCAATCGAATCAGGCGGAGTACCCATCACGTTCACACCGTTTTTCGCAAGGCACTTGGTGAGCTTGATGGCGGTCTGTCCTCCGAAAGCAACCACCACTCCGTATGGCTTTTCTATGTTTATGATGTTCATTACATCCTCATTTGTGAGCGGCTCAAAATAAAGTCTGTCGGCAGTGTCAAAGTCTGTCGATACCGTTTCAGGATTGTTGTTTACAATTACAACGTCAAAGCCCTTTTCCTTGAGCGCCCACACGCAGTGAACAGAGGCATAGTCAAATTCGATACCCTGCCCTATTCTGATTGGACCTGAGCCGAAAACTATAACTGTCTTGTTGCCCGTGTGCTTTGAAGCGATAAATTCCTCCGCCTCGTCCTCCTTGTCGTATGTCGAGTAGAAGTACGGAGTCATAGCTGAAAATTCCGCAGCGCAGGTGTCAACCATCTTGTACACCGCAGTGAGCTTTTTAGCTATCGGCTTTCCACTTATGCGCTCTATAACCTTGTCAGGGAAGCCAAGCTTTTTGGCTTGCTCGTAGGTTTCAAAGGAATCATCGCCGCTCGCAAGCTTGTTTTCCATATCTATAAGCTTAATCAGCTTGTATAAGAACCACTCGTCAATCTTTGTGATTTCATGAATCTCATCGACTGAAACACCTCTTTTGAGAGCTTCGTAAACGACAAACAGCCGCTCGTCGTTACACTGATATATCCTCTTGTGAAGCTCCTCGTCGCTTAACGCTTCTATCTTAGGAGAATTAAGACTGTCAAGTCCTATTTCCGCACCTCTGACGGCTTTCATTATCACCTGCTCAAAGGTAGTGCCTATCGCCATAACCTCGCCTGTAGCTTTCATCTGAGTGCCAAGGTCTCGTTTAGCGTAAACGAATTTGTCAAACGGCCATTTTGGCAGCTTAACTACAACATAGTCAAGCGCAGGCTCGAAGCAGGAAAAGGTTTTTCCAGTGACGGCATTCTTAATTTCGTCAAGCGTGTAGCCGATGGCAATTTTCGCCGCAACCTTTGCAATCGGGTAGCCTGTAGCCTTTGAAGCGAGTGCGGACGAGCGTGAAACTCTTGGATTTACCTCAATTACCGCATATTCAAAGCTGTCAGGATTGAGTGCAAACTGGCAGTTGCAGCCGCCCTCTACTTGAAGCGTGTCTATTATTTTAAGAGCCGCAGAGCGCAGCATCTGATATTCCTTGTCGGCAAGAGTAACGCAGGGAGCGATTACAATTGAATCTCCCGTGTGAACTCCAACAGGGTCAAAGTTTTCCATAGAGCAGACGGTTATCACGTTGCCCTTTGCGTCACGCATCACCTCGAACTCGATTTCCTTCCAGCCTGAAATGCACTTTTCTATAAGCACCTGAGTGATAGGGGAAAGGTAAAGTCCGTTGCCCGCAATTTCACGAAGCTGCTCCTCGTTGTAAACTATTCCGCCGCCTGTTCCGCCGAGCGTAAACGCAGGACGGACGATAACGGGATAGCCTATATCGTCACGGTTTACAAAGTCCACTGCGTCCTCTACTGTATTTACTACAAGCGATGGGATACAGGGCTGTCCGATAGACTGCATTGTGTCCTTAAACATTTGTCTGTCCTCAGCCTTGTCTATCGTTTCAGGGTTAGCGCCTAAGAGCTTGACGTTGTACTTGTCTAAAAATCCCGACTTTGCAAGCTGCATTGAAAGTGTAAGTCCCGTCTGACCGCCAAGCGTTGAAAGCAGACTGTCGGGACGCTCCTTTTTAATTATCCTCTTGACTGTTTCAAGGGTGAGCGGCTCTATGTAAATCTTATCCGCCATTGCATTGTCAGTCATGATTGTCGCAGGGTTAGAGTTTACCAGAATAACCTCAAGCCCCTCCTCCTTAAGCGCACGGCAGGCCTGAGTGCCCGCATAGTCAAACTCAGCCGCCTGACCGATAACAATAGGACCTGAGCCTATAACCATAACTCTTTTTATATCTTTATTTAAAGGCATTGTTCACTCATCCTTTCCTTAGTTTGAATCAATCAGATCGGTAAATTTGTCGAACAAAAACGCAGTGTCAAGCGGTCCGCCGCAGGCTTCAGGGTGAAACTGCACTGAAAAAGCAGGCATATAGTCATAGTCCACACCCTCGCAGGTGCCGTCGTTGGCATTTACAAAGGCGGCTCTTGCGCCGTCAGGCAGAGATTCGTTTATAACCGCATAGCCGTGATTCTGACTTGTGATGTAAACCTTGCCGGTAGCCGTTTGCGCCGCAGGTTGGTTTGCTCCTCTGTGACCGTACTTAAGCTTTTCAGTTTTCGCTCCCTGTGAAAGCGCAAGCAGCTGATGCCCTAGACAAATTCCGAACATGGGCATTTTCTTGTCGCAGAGCTTTGCGATTTCAGCTATAATTTCACTGTTTTCAGCAGGATCTCCGGGTCCGTTTGAAAGCATAACTCCGTCAGGCTTAAGATCAAGAGTTCTCTCGGCAGAGGTGTATGCAGGCACAACTGTAACCTCACAGCCTCGCTTTACAAGCTCGCGGCAGATATTTCTCTTTGCGCCTAAATCGTAAAGCACGACTCTGCGCTTAACCTCACCGTCAGGAGAGAAAATCTCCTCCTTTTCGCAGGTGGTGTTTTTAACCGCTCCTGTAATAGTGTAGCTTTTTAAATCCGAAAAGCTCATAGCCGAGCCTTCGGTTACAATCTTGCCGTTCATAACTCCCGATTCACGCACGATTTTGGTGAGCGCACGGGTGTCGATTCCGTAAAGCCCCACAATTTCGTTTTGCTTTAAAAAAGCGTCAAGAGTACCCTCACATCTAAAATTGCTGGGCTCCTGACACCAATCTCTTACAATATATGCTCTTACGTGTGGACGTTTGCTTTCAAAATCACTGGGTATAACGCCGTAATTACCAATCAACGGGAACGTCTGAACAACTATCTGACCGTAATAACTAGGATCTGTAAGCGTTTCAAGGTATCCCGTCATAGCGGTGGTAAAAACAATTTCTCCAACGGCTTCGCCAAATGCGCCAAAGCCTTTGCCCTCAAATATCGTCCCGTTCTCTAAAATAAGATATGCCTTATGCACCGATATTTCCTCCTGTCTAAAATTCATTCTATTCTATTATATCACAATATTCTATCTTTGTAAATAGCTTTCACAAAATGTTTTAAATTTTTCAGCGATGAAAATTCAGTGCTGCGCTTTGCAAGTAATTTGCTTGATTTTGGATAAGTATTTGTAAGTTTTCACAAGCTGTTCACTCAAATTTTCTTGAAATCTCACAAGCGCATGTTGACAAATCAACTTGAACGTGGTATACTGTATAAGTACTTGGTTGATTTATCAACTTGGCACAGTTGAACAAGGGAGGTGCGTTATATTGGAATGAGAGTGTTTGAGGTGTTTGTCGCCACCTTAATTCGTAATCAGAAGAATGTGCAGAAAATAATAGACAGCATTATTGAGGATAATGAATTAAGGCATAATCACATTCTGGTTCTGGGGATTTTAATTCAGCAAAAAGACGGCTTTTCAGCGAGTGATTTTTGCAATATATTCAATTACGATAAGGCGCTTATTTCAAGGGTGACAAGACAGCTTGCAAACAGGGGCTTTATCTGTAGAAATCCGAAGGACGAAGGGCTTGCCAGAGGGTACAAAATGATTATTACCGAAGCAGGAAAAGAGTATATGAAAGCGGACCAAAAAAAGCTTTCCAAATATATTCAAATGCTTATGGAGGGAGTGACACAGGAGGAGCAGGACGTATTTTTAAAAACGACCGAAAAATTCGGCAGAAATTTAGACAAGGTAAGAAGGTATATTGAGAGCGAGAAAAAGGAGGAAAAGAAAAACAATGCTTGAGCTTAAAAATATCAAAAAGGATTATCCCGCAGGCGACGGTGTGGTTCATGCGCTCAGAGGCGTTGATCTTAGATTTCGCAAGAGCGAGTTTGTATCTATTTTAGGACCGTCAGGCTGCGGCAAAACCACAATGCTTAACATTATCGGCGGACTTGACCAGTACACTGAGGGAGATTTGGTTATTAACGGCAAGTCTACAAAGGATTTTAAGGATAGAGACTGGGACAGCTACAGAAACCATTCTATAGGCTTTGTGTTCCAGAGCTATAATCTTATCCCTCATCAGACGGTACTTCAAAACGTTGAGCTTGCGCTTACGCTTTCGGGAGTATCTAAGTCTGAACGTCGTGAAAGAGCTAAAAAGGCTTTGGAGGAGGTCGGACTTGAAACTCAGCTTAACAAAAAGCCGAGTGAGATGTCAGGCGGTCAGATGCAGCGCGTGGCTATTGCCCGTGCGCTTGTAAATAATCCCGATATAATTTTAGCGGACGAACCTACAGGTGCGCTTGATACCACCACAAGCCTTCAGGTAATGGAAATTTTGAAGGAAATTTCAAAGAGCAAGCTTATCATAATGGTAACGCATAACCCCGATATAGCCGAGAAATATTCCTCACGTATCATAAATATTCTTGATGGTGAAATCACAGGCGATTCAAATCCGATGATCGATGAGGAGTACGAAGCGGAGCAGAAGTCGGATACCGCACTTGTTGAAGCAAACAAGGGCAAGAAAGTAAAGATGCCTTCAATGTCCTTTGCGACATCATTTAGCTTGTCTCTTAAAAATTTGCTCACAAAAAAGGGTAGAACGATGCTTACATCCTTTGCAGGGTCTATCGGCATCATAGGAATTGCACTAATTCTTGCCATTTCACAAGGCATGACTGAATACATAGATGAGGTTCAGGAGGAAACGCTTACATCCTATCCTCTCACTATTGAGTCAACGACTATGGATATGAGTTCAATTTTTGAAGCGCTGCTAGGTTCGGCGGAAAGTGGAGAATCTCATGGCAATGACGCTGTTTATTCGGTACCTCTTTTCTACGATATGGTTGATGCTATGAGCAGTTCAAACGAGAGCGAAAACGACCTCAAGGCTTTTAAAGAGTATTTGGATACCGAGCTTGACGATGATGAAAGTGAACTTAGCGATGCAATAAGTGCCGTACAATATACCTACGACATGAATCTTCAGGTTTATACTAAAAATGTAGACGGAGAAATTGTTCTTTCGGATGCGACTAAACTTATGCAGGAGCTTATGACACAGGCTATCGGAGCGGACGTTTCAGCTCTTGGCGATACGATGGAGAGTATGACTAGCAGCTCTTCGGTTAGCTCGATGTTCTCATCAGGCGTCGAGGTTTGGGAAGAAATGCTGGAGGGTAAGGATGGCGAAGCTGTAAGCGATATGATTAAAGAGCAGTATGATGTAGTTTACGGTGAGTGGCCTGAGGAATACAACGAAATCGTGCTTGTTCTCAATGACAACAACGAGCTAAACGACCTTTCACTTTATGCACTCGGTCTTAAGTCAAAGGATGACATGGAAGAGCTTATAAATTCTGCACTGAACAATGAAGAGGTTGAGTTTGAGCTTCAAAGCTGGAGCTATGAAGAAATCTGTGACATGGATTTTCACGTTGTTCCGAGCTATGAATGCTATGAGTATGTAGATGAGACGGGTACATATACGGATCTTCGTGAAAGCGATACGGGGCTTCAGTATTTGTACGACAACGGTGTTACACTTAAGGTCACGGGTATTATCAAACCAAACGAGGACGCTACCGCTACGATGCTTTCAGGAGCAATCGGATATACGAGCGCACTAACTGACTATCTAATTGAAGGCTCAGATGATGCGGATATAATAGCCGCACAGCTTGCCGATGAGAAAACGGACGTTTTGACAGGCTTGCCCTTTGAGGTAGATGATGATCTTTCAGACAGCGAAAAGGCACAGGAGCTTGTTGATTACATCAATGGACTTTCGGATGAAGAAAAGATAGCGGTTTACACCGATATGATGAGCGTGCTTACAGATGATGAGATAGCAGAGATGATCACCGAACAGCTTGGCAGCATGAGTCGTGAGGAAATGGAAGATTCTCTTATCGCCCAGATTTCCGAGCAGATGAGCATGGACGAGGATAGTCTTACCGAGTATGTTGAGTCTATAGATGACGATGAGTTTAACGAAATGCTGTCACAGCTTTTAAGTGAGCAGATTACCTCGCAGTATGCAAGTCAGGTAGCTGAGCAGCTAAGCACACTCTCGTCTGATGAAGCTTTAGCGGCGCTTGAGCAGCTTATGAGCAGCTCGACCGATGAGCAGAAGGCATCATATTACGACAACGTTATGCCGCATGAAATATCTGAGTCGACATACGAAGACAATTTAGTTGAATTTGGATATGTAGAGCTTGACACTCCGTCATCTATTAACATATATTCGTCAACCTTTGAGAGCAAGGATGTTGTAACAGATGCGATTGACAGCTACAACGATTCAGTTGATGAGGAGCAGCAGCTGACATATACCGACTACATTGGACTTATGATGTCGTCAATCACAACTATTATAAATGCTATTACCTATGTTCTTATTGCATTCGTAGCAATTTCGCTGATAGTTTCATCTATCATGATTGCTGTAATTACACTTATAAGCGTTCAGGAGAGAACAAAGGAAATCGGTATACTCCGCGCTATCGGAGCGTCAAAGGGAGATGTTTCAAGCATGTTCAATGCAGAAACCGTTATTATTGGATTCTCGTCCGGTCTGTTGGGTGTTGTGGTAACATTTATACTTACATTCCCAATAAATGCGATAATTCATAACCTTACAGGAATAAACAATCTAAGCTCGCACCTGCCTCTGATAGCAGCAATTATCCTTGTTGCGATAAGCGTTCTGCTTACACTTATTTCGGGTATTATCCCATCAAGAAGCGCATCTAAGAAGGATCCTGTTGTTGCTTTGAGAAGCGAATAAAAATATACAAGAAGCAAAGACCGCAGCTTGAATTGCGGTCTTTTTTCTTTGCTGAACTTGAAAAATTATGGCTTGTTTTTGCGCAGTACATTGCCGAATAAGTAAAAATTTTTAAAATCGACTTTGTAAATCAAGGCAAATTTAATTGACAAAGACGAAACGATATGATATAATAAAATTAAGAAGAGAAATAAGCACTCTCTTTGATATTGTATTTCTATAGACATAAAAAAGAAAGACAACTGTGTAAAAATTTCCACGGAGAGTAAAATTATGATAAATGTAAAATTTTCCCTTGCAAAAGCTGTGGTGTTTGCGTTGCTTTTGCTAGCTTTTGGCATCTTTGCCGCTCCAAGGGCTTATGCGGCGACTGGTTCATCGGCTACTGGTGCTGAGATTATTGACTACAGCGATAAGATTATAATAAACGTTGTGACAGACTGTGAAGCTGATAATACTGGTACAGAGGACGCCACTTCGGCTATACAGGATGCGCTTGATGCTGCGATAGATCAGGCAAGCGATGAGGTGTGTGTTGAGGTTCGTGTTCCAGCGGGTACATATAATATTTCAACAACGCTTAAAATTTACAGCAATACCAGATTAGTTCTTAATGAGGATGCTACAATTGTAAAATGCTTCAGCGCAGGTGCTATGCTTAGAAACGCCAGAAATGATGGCAAAAACGGTCGCTATAACGGCAATCATAACATAGTTATAAAAGGCGGAACATGGGACGGAAACACGGATAATTACAGCAACGTTTACTATTTTTCCAATATACGTATAGCTCATGCTCAAAATGTAATTATAAAAAATGTCAGCGTACTTAATAACAAAAACGGTCACCATATAGAAATAGGCGGAGTTAAGGGACTTACAATCACAGGCTGTTATTTCAGCGGCTATACAGGGTCCTTGCTCAAGGAAGCGATACAGCTTGACGTTATGAATAATTCTGAGCTTTATGCAGGATATAGTCCATTTGACGATACAACCTGCAAAAATGTACTTATAACAGATAATACCTTTTATAAGCTTAGCAGAGGAATAGGATCTCACTCGGCAGTGGCAGGTGTCTACTATACCAATATCACAATAAAGAACAATACCTTTGAAAAATGCACAGATATAGCAATGATTCTCTATAACTACAAGCACTGCACAATTTCGGGAAATACGATTAAAAACTGCGGAGCGGGGATCACCTTTAACTATATGAGCGATGAGGATTTTGAGCATTACTATGCTCCAGTGGACGGTTTAAATTCGACTAAATCGAGCATTTCAAGCAATGCCGATACGATTATTTCCGATAACGACATAACGACAAAGGACACCTCTGATAATTTTGCTCCGTTTGGGATTAAAATCTACGGAGTGGTGGTAGGTCAGGCGACAGATACGTATCCTGCCGCAGATTATACTATAAGCAACGTAAGAATAAGCGGCAACGAAATAAAGACTATGGGCAGCGCTTTGATTTTGCAAAACGTAAGCTCAAGCTCTGTTAGAGAAAACACTATAAGAGCAAGAGAGGTTGCGAATGAAAGCTATCTTGTGCGCTTATTAAGCTGCACCGATGTATCCTTCTCGTCAAACAGCGTTTCAAATTCCCTTAAAAGCGGAGTGGCTGTAAACGGCGGCTCAGGCTACACTATCAGTAAAAACAGCTTTAAGACAAATACCGGAGTAGGACTGCTTGTTTCAAATGCGGCGGATTCTAAAATAACCCAAAACAGCTTTTCACTTAACGCTTTAGGCGGAATAAAGCTTGACGAGGGTTCAGGCTCTGTTGAGTGTACTTCAAATATTATAAAGCAGTCGGGCGGATACGGAATAAAGCTGGATGCTTCGGCTGACTGCGTTATCAAATCAAACGACATCACAGGCGCAGACTACGGTATATACTGTACCAAAACGGCGACGGCGACGGTCAGCGAAAACACCTTTGAAACTGTCAGCGATAAGGTCTATGCTCAGGCGGACGGGCTTATAGCTGTTCAGATAAAAAATTTCAGCGTTGAGGAAACGCTTTCAAACACAGTGAAATTAACCTGGACGGCGATGAACGAGGCGGACGGGATAAATGTCTACCGCGCGGCGGCGGGTACTGATGAGTTTGAGCTTATAGCAACGCTTGAAAACGGCTCGATTTATCAGGACGACAGCTTAAGAAGCGCTACGAATTATAAGTACAAAATTGTACCCTTTATCGACGTTGACGGTACAAGCTGCGAAAATACCTCGTCGAATATTATTACGGCAAGAACCAAGTACAATATAGAAACCTCGTATGTAGAATGTGTTTCTCAGGCGAGATTTACAGCAAAGCCGATAACTCCCAGCTTTAAAATTGAGGCAAACAGCATTGAGCTTGTCGAAGGGATAGATTATGATTACAGCTTTTCAAATAATATTTATGTTGGTACGGCGACGCTTACTATCACAGGCAAGGGCGACTATATCGGAACGCTCACCTATAATTTTGAAATAACGCTTGACGGCGAACGAGTAAATAACACAGCGGCAAAGAACACAACAGGAGTTTTTTCAACGGATAACACAGTCAAGGTTTACAATGTTGAGATAAACAGCATTTCAGACAGCGTGCTTGCCGATTCGGACGAAACGGTAAATGCCGCAAAGCGTACTCTTGACGCTATTTACAGTCAGGTTCCCTATGAAATTAAGGTAAAAACGGGAGTATGGAACGGCAGCGGATATGTGTTCTATTAAAAAGTGTAAAACGAGATGAGGGAAAAGGCTATGAAATTTAAAATCAAGTCTGCTTCAGGCGAATGGGCTGAGCTTGACAGGGATTTTTTTGACAACGCCTGCGCACATTTTAAGACGATAACCAGGCACAGGCACATGGTTATGCTTAACTGTGTAAGAGCAGGGATTCCAGTTCAGGGGCTTAAGCATGATTTGTCAAAGTATATGCCATCGGAATTTTTGCAGGGAGTGCTTTTTTACCAAAACGGCAGACGTTCGCCGAACGAGGGAGAGCGCGAGGCTTACGGCTATTCCTATGCGTGGATGCACCACAAGGGCAGAAACCGCCACCATTTTGAATACTGGACGGACTATGATCCGCTTACAAAGATAATGAGTCCTGTTAAAATGCCGATAAATTATCTAAAGGAAATGTTCTGCGACAGAGTTGCGGCGAGCAAAATCTACAACGGCGAAAGCTACACCGATGGCGATCCGCTTAAGTATTTTCTTAAGGCAAAGAAGAGGAGAGTTATTCATCCTGAAACAAGTGCTATGCTTGAAAGGCTGCTCAGAATGCTTGAAAAAAAGGGAGAACGCTTTACCTTTGCGTATATTCGCAGATTAAAGGACTACTAATTATGGAGATGGTTTTTTGAAGGGCTACAGAATCACCTTTATCCGCCACGGAGCTACTCAGGGCAATGCGGACGGAAAATATATAGGAGTAACCGACCTGCCTTTAAGCAAGGAGGGTGCGGATGAGATTTATGAAAGAATAGAGCAGGCGGACTATCCGAGCTTTCAGAAGCTGTATATCTCGCCGCTTAAGAGATGCCTGCAAACGGCTTATATAATGGCTCCAAGCACACTGATGGTGGAGCTTGAGCAGCTCAGAGAAATGAACTTCGGCAAATTTGAGGGAAAGACGCCGAATGAGCTTAAAAATGACGAGGACTATAAGAAATTTTTAGAGGGCGGACTTGACAATCCTCCTCCTGGCGGCGAATCGGCAAGAGAGGTTGTGACTCGCTGCTATGACGCAATTACTACGATTATAGGAGATATGATGGAGGATGGTCTGACAAACTGCGCAGTGATAACGCACAGCGGAATTATCATGAATATGCTCTCCTGCTTCGGACTTCCAAAATGCAAGCCGCTTGAATATGCCTGCGGCTTCGGAGAGGGCTTTGAGGTGATGGTTTCAGCGTCAATGTGGCAGCGTTCAGGCGCATTTGAGATTGTCGGGAGATTTCCAAAGGAGGAGTATGTCGAAAGAAGCGAATACTTCATGGATTTAGAGAGGTAATGCGCTATGACAAACAAGCAGCTAAAGCAAAAAGCGTTTGAAATTCTCACAAAATCGCCTGAAACGCCGATAGTGGCTATGCTTTACATGATAACCTTTATGGTGCTGATTGTAATTATAGAATCGCTGATTTATATTGTTCTTACTATGTTAGGCTTTGAATATCATGTTTTCGTTTCGAGCTTTTACGAAGCTAATTACGCAAAGCTGTTTTTAGTATTCAGGCTGACGCTTTATTATGCGTCCTTCAGCACGCTTTCAAATTTAAACAGGCGCACGTTTATAAATGTGACTGACAGCAGTGAAACGGGCAGGTTTATTACCAAGCACAAAAGAAAAGTGATTTTCCCCATTGTCAAAAAATCCTTTGCGCTTTTAGGGCTTAAGCTTTTGGTGCTTTCGCCGATTAGCGTTGGAATTTACGGTGTCGTTTATTTTGCGCAGCTAAGCTTAAGAGGAGAGATTACCCTTTTCGGAATGGCGTTGTTTATGCTTTCGCTCGGTTTTTCAATTGTCTGGCTAGGTGAGTGCGTTCACTACTATATGTCGCTTTCGCTGGTTAAATATATAATTGTGCTTAATCCGAGAGTAAATTTCTTTGATGCCTGCGATTTGTCCGTTAAGCTTATGGAAAATCAGCATTTAAGGCTTATGTCTTTTTATTTTTCGCTTCTGCTGATTTCTTTGATATTGATATTCGCTTATCCGCTGCTTTTGATTTATCCGTATTTCAGCGAATGTAAAGTGCTTTTAGCGAAAGAGCTTATGGGCAACCACTGGCAGGATAAGCTGCCTGCGATGTCAAGAAGATGGGAAAAGCAGCAGAGCAGGCTTGAAAACAAAGCTGTGCAGGCTTTGACTAGCTTTTAGCGTTGACAAATGAAAGGTTAGGTTTAAAATATGTCACTTCTTTTAAATATGTTCAGAGGCTTTTGCATGGCGATTGCGGACAGCGTGCCAGGAGTTTCGGGCGGAACTATAGCGTTTTTGCTCGGCTTTTACGACAGGTTTATCGGCTCACTCAACGACCTTATCACAGGACCCAACGACAAGCGTAAGGAGGCTGTGATTTTTCTTCTCAAGTGGGGAATCGGTTGGGTTATCGGCTTTTGTCTGTCGGTGCTTGTCATTTCAAACCTCTTTGAAACTCATGTTTATGCGCTAAGCTCGCTCTTTTTCGGGCTTACCTTCTTTGCAAATTTCGTTGTGGCAAGAGAGGAATGGAATTCCATCAAAGGGAGGTATTTAAACATAATTTTCCTGCTTGTCGGTGCGGCGATAGTGGTTGCGATTTCTGTGATAAGCAACAATTTAGGCGAATCAAAATCCTTTGACAGCATAACCGTCGGACTTGTGATTTACACCTTTATAGCCGCAATGCTTGCGATTTCAGCTATGGTTCTGCCAGGAATTTCAGGTTCAACGCTTTTGCTTTGCTTTGGAATATACATTCCTGTTATAAATTCGGTAAAGGAGCTGTTGCATCTTAATTTCAAATACCTGCCGATGCTTATAGTTTTCGGACTGGGAATTGTCACAGGGGTAATACTGATAATCAAGTCAGTCAAAAAGTGCCTTGAGAAGTACCGCAGTCAGACTATTTACACGGTGTTAGGGCTTATGGTAGGCTCGCTTTACGCAGTTTTGCAGGGTCCAACCACGCTTGACGATCCGCAGCCTGCCGTGTCGCTTGATACCTTTAACATAATCGCATTTATCGGCGGCGCATTGGTGCTGTTTATACTTGAAGCTTTAAGGTATATCATGGAGAAAAAAAGTGAAGAGCCTGAAAGTCAAAGCGAATAAAAATCGCCGCCGAACGTTGAAAAGCTCGGCGGCTTTTTTTCAGTGTGTTTCATTTTTTATCAGCTTAAAGATAACAGTACCCTCGACTGCAAGAGGCGAAGCTGTTTCATAGAAGATAACCGAATCCTCTGCGGCTTTGACCTGAGCCTTTGTTTCGCAGGTGAACGGATCTAAAATTTCAGCAATAATTTCGCCTTTTTGCACAAGCTCGCCTACATCGGCTTTTGTTCTGCACAGACCGCCGCAGGGGCAGTGAAGCTGAATCATCTCATTTTCCCTGACTATTGTTGTGACAAAGCCGGGGTTTATTTTGTATCGGATAATTTTGCGCTTGTTCATGAATCTTAAAATCGCATCGACCGCCTGAATCGCCGCATTGTCGTCAAGGTCGTCTGTCGACTGGGTAAAGAGCGAGTAGGCTTTGGTATCCCATAGCTGCCAGTTGTAATTGAGCGTTGTCGTGTCGTAGGGACGAGGGTCGCGTTCAACGGCATACGGCAGACCAAAATCAGACAGTCCGTCCTTGTTGGTAAAGGAAGTCATCATATGTTTGACGTGGGTGAGAAATTTTCCAGACTGATAAAAGCTTGCAAGCTGAACCGCATATTCATAGCCCTGAACGTTTCTGAAAATCCCCTCCGCTATGCGCTGTGTCGTTTCTCCCAAGCTGTAGCCCGGAAACATTCTGTTTATGTCGCTGTTGTCCATCGGCCAGAAGCGTTTGTCTATGTTCATTGAATAGTAGTTTGCGCAGGGAACGACCATTATTCCAACGTCCTGAGCAATTTGTCCGCTTTCCTCAAGCTTTTTTAACACCTTAACCAGCTTTGCGCAGACGTACATCTGAGTAACCTCGTTTCCTCTAAGCGCACCCATTATACAAAGTGTCTTTTCACTGACATTGCCGAAGCAATAGCCCTTTATCTGCATAGGCTCTCTGTATAGCGAATCTATAGTATATAAAACACTTTCCTGCATTTTTTCATTCCTCCCCAGCGCATCAGTTGTCTTTAAGTATTCTTGCAATCAGAGAGCCGCCGTAAACTACTGGATATTCTCTCAGCGTAAAGAGCAGACCTCCGCACGGTGCGTAAACCTTTTCAGGCTCTTTGACGCCGAGCGGATCAAGCACGTCGCCTATGTAATCGCCTTCGTTTAAGCTCACGCCAAATTCAACGCTTGGAACGAAAATTCCTGCCGCAGGAGAGTTTACAAAGCCTACCGCTCTGTCAAGAGAAATTATAGGCTTGCGCACCTTTGGAGCTTCAGTATCGTCAAGCATTTCCATGCTCACCAAGAGATTTATAATACCGTCCATAAGCTGTCGGCAGTATTCCTTTGTTATCCTCATACCGACTCCCATCTCAACCACGAGCGTCTTAACCCCTATGGAATTAAGTGAGTGAGCGAGCGTAGATTCAAGCACCGTCGCCGATTCGTGTACCCAGATAAAATCCACGTTGAGTTTTTCTCCGTATGGCAGAAGCGTTTTTGCGGTAGGAACGCTCATTCTTATCTGTGGAAGCTCTCTTAAAAAGATGTTGCTTGCGTGAATGTCTATGCAGACGTCCGCACCGCTGATGTCCTCCATGATTGCGTGAGCCGCCATCTCAGGCATCGTGCCGTGCTTTGTTCCCGGAAAGGTTCGGTTCATATCCAGATCATACCCTGGAATACCTCTCATTATCGTGTCAATTCCAAGTGGATTCAGTGCAGGATAAATATCCACTGTACCGTTGAGCCTGTTAATGTTTTCATTCAGAAACCTCCCTAGCTCACAGCAGATGTATTGTCCCTCCAGCTCGTCGCCGTGAGTGCCTGTAACTATGCAGAGGCGTTTTTTCGCCTCCCCTGCGCTGATTGAGTTTTTTAAAATTTTAAGCTGCTCGCCTACTGGCAGCCCGAATTTGGCAACTGTCTGTGCCATTTTTATCCCATCCCTTTCTATAACCTATTTGCCGTTGCTTCGTCGCAGCCGATGTTAAGCAAGCTTACATCGGGCTTTGCTCCGAGTTAAAAAATCCCACTCTATTTCTCTTCAGTAAGAAAAGCGCTTACTGTCTGGATTTGACTGCTTAAGCTGTAGATTACTCCACGGTCAATCGCACTGTCTGAAAAATCACGTCCATGAGAGAGGCGGATATAGTCGTCGCCCACACGGCAGTTGTTTGTAGGGTCTATTCCTATCCAGCCGCCATCGAAAATCTCCGCCCAGCCGTGCGTCTGCCCCTCTCCTGCAAAAAGTCCTGCCGCATACCTGCAGGCAATACCGTCAAGGCGCATAAGCGACAGAAAAATATGAGCGTAGTCCTGACAGACGCCTTTTTTCTGCTTAAAAGCCTCCTCCGCAGTCGTTTTTACGTTCGTTACCGCCTGCTCGTAGCTGAAAATTTCATAGAGCCTAGCCGAAGCGTTCATTGCACGCTCGTAAGGACTATCACCCAGCTCGTCCTTTATCGCATTGTAAAACTGTGTGATTTCACTTCCTGGCATAGTAAGGCGTGACGGGTAGCGGTAGCAGTCTAAAAGACCGCTTTTGTCGATTGCCGTGCAGTCGGTTATCGCTGTTCCGCTAAGCGTAAACTGAAAGTGCAGATGGTAAAAATCGTATCTTCCCGAAATAATCTTGTTGCCGTAGCTGTCGGAATTTTCCCAGACGGCAGTTTTCGGAAAGAGCGAGAAGCTAAGCTCCTGTATGCGCTGACGGGGAGTCGAGCGAGGTAAAACCCGTATCGAAAAGCAATGCTCTTTAGCGGGGACGGAAAGCTTAAGAGAGGTGACATATTCAAATCTTATTCTCTTCATAAAGCTCCTTTCAAAGAAAAATCAAGCGCCGTAAACTAAGAGCAGTGTCTTAAAATTTACAGCGCCATTTGGTTTAATTTGGTTTAGCCGCTGTCAGACGTTTGGTTCAAAGATTTTGCTCAGGCTCACAAGACATTCGTCCTTGCGGTCGGTGTACTCAAGCCCTAAATCAAAGCTTTCCACAAGAACTGAAAGCTGCTTGGAATTGTACCTGTACGGAGTGTCTCTCGGAACGTTTCTCAGAGTGTCGCAGAATCTGTCGAACTCACGCTTCATATCCATAGCAGGATATTCAAGCCGTATGTACATATCCAGTCTTTCTATAGATTTTCCGCAGCGAATGAGGTTAAGCACCTCGTTGTCGTAAACATGGTCGGAAACGCAGCCCCAGAACGCAAACAGTCTGTCCTCAAGTCCGAGCATGGAGTATGCGGCGGAGTGAATAGAGTGCGCTCCTGCGTCCACGGCGTCCATAGCAAGCTGAATCTGCGAAAGAGCCTCGGTAGATATCCTTTCGCGCAGAACTATAGCGTTGTCGTAGGCACGCTCTAAGCTGTACCTTACCGAATGAGGATTTTCAATGTTAAAAATCAAATCGTGAAAGCAGGCGTTGGCGTTCTCTCTGCCCCACTCGTCCTCGATATAAAGCTTGGCAAGAAAATCTCTCCTCGCCGTAACATCATTGTCTATGCACTTATCGTAAACGCTCAGCAAAGCCCTCTGCATAGTAAAGGTTCTCTCTAAATATCTGCCCAGCCAGAACAGATCTGAGCTGTGTTCTAACGAGATAATACCCATGTGTCCTTGAAACCTCCTCCCTGCGAAGAATTAACTACAAACGAATCCTTTAACCTTGTGAATCGGGTAAGCCCTGACGCCCAGACGGTGGTTTTCTCTCCCGAAATTACGAACGCACGCAGGTCAGCCTTGCGCATAACCTCTTTTCCGTCCTCTATAATCGGCAGATCCTTGAAGTCTATTACTTCCTGCGCTATCCAGCGTCTTGGTTCAAGCTTAATCATCTCGACAAGCTTGTCAAGCTCCTCCTTTGAAAGGCGATCTCCGAATACCACTCCGTATCCGCCTGCTTCCGCCACGTCCTTGATAACCAGCTTTCTTATGTTTTCAAGCACATATTTTCTGTCCTCTTCATAGAAAGGCAGGTAGGTAGGCGCATTTTTCATAATCGGCTCTTCGCCTAAATAGTATTTGATCATCTTAGGCACAAAATAGTATGCGCCCTTGTCGTCTGCGACACCGTTTCCAGGAGCGTTGATAATCGCCAAATTACCCGCTCTGTAGGTGTCCATTAGTCCAGGTATGCCGATAAGCGATTCGGGATTAAAGGTTAGCGGATCTAAAAAGTCGTCTGAAATACAGCGGTAAAGCGTTCCCACACGGCTCTTTGAGCCTGAATAGTCACGGTGGTAAAGGATGTTGTTTTCAATAAAAAGCTCGTGCGACTGAACAAGTGCCGCACCTGTTCTTTCGGCTAAGTAGCTGTGTTCAAAGTAGGCGGCGTTGTATCTGCCCGGAGTTAAAATCGCATTTATTCCTCCACAGCTGCAATAGTCCATAGCGTCCTTTAAAAGCTTGGCGTAGTTGCGGTTGTCCTCAAGAATGTACCATTCTCCGTCCTTTCCCTCGACTAAATCTATACCTGAAATGTGACTGTAAATTTTCTTTGAAGGCTCGATTCCCTCACATTCGGGCATATAGTTTGAGGACATATAGATAAAATCCTCAGGAACTACTCCGTCCTTGATAATTTTTTTGTCGTGGTAAATGTCGTAGAGAAACATATTCAGTGCGTCCACACGCTGGGTAAGTCCCTTTTCAATCTTTAGAAAATCCTTGTGCGTAATCACTCTGGGAATGGCATCGAACGGGAACAGCTGCTCTTTAAAAGTGCCGTTTTTGTAGATGCCGAATTTCACTCCGTATCGTGACATCAGCGTGTTTATTTCCTTTGCATTGGCGACAGGTGTAGTGTTCATAAGCTCGTCCCTCTTTCAAAAAATTAAATCAATGCAGTTTAAGAAAAATAAAAAACGCTTCATTTTCATACCTTAAGATACGTAAATCAAGCGTCATTGCCATAGAATATTTTACTTTCTAATTCAATTGTAGCACAGCAAACTGGATTTGTCAACGATAAATTTATCGTATTTTTTAAAAGAATTATGAATAATTTTGCTAAGGCGGTATACACAGGCTTGCTTTTTTGCAAAATGCTTTAATCATAAAAGCTTTTTTGGACAAAAAACACAAAAAAAGTGCTGTACTTTGAATTTAAACCTACAGAAATAAACAAAATCTTAACAATGTGCTAAATATTTTTAGTTATTTAATTGTTCACATTGCAGAAATATTTGTCTGATATTATTATATTATCCAGAATGCTCTTTAATGCAAAAGATCTGCTTAAAGTCACGGTTTAAAGCTCTGAGAGTATTTTGATAAGCAAATTAAACAAGACAAATGTCGCACAAAAGTGATGCGGCAAAAATTTAAATACGGAGGATGTTGACAAGTGGAACAGCATGGAATAAGTAAATTAGACTTAAAACGCCGCAACAGAATGCAGGTTCTGAAAATTTTAAAGCAAAACGGACCTACCTCAAGGATAGACATAGCAACCGAGCTTGAGCTTACTCGTGCGGCAGTAACAATTATCACCAATGAAATGATCGACCAGAATATCATCTGCGAAATCGGAGAATACAAGCACACATCGGAAAAGGCTCCCAGAGGCAGAAAGAAAATCCTCATTGACATTAACCACCATTATAAATTTGCGCTTGGTATCACTGTTGAGGAGTACATGATAAGCGTTGGACTATCCACCTTGTCGGGAGATGTACTTGACAAGAGAAGCTTAAATGTGACGAACAGCACCGATTTAAAGGCGATGTACTCGTTCTTTGTAAAGGCGATGAACAGTGTTTTGAACGACAACTGTCTTGAACAGTCGAGTATTCTGGGAATAGGCTTTGCCATTCATCCGTCCATGTATTCTCACCTTGACGTAACCACTTGCAAGGGAGAGCCTGATTTTAGCAAAATCGAGCGTTTCATGAGCGGCTACACACAGCTTCCCATGGTATTTGACAGCTCGGTAAAGGGTACTGCGATGGCGAACATTGACTTTAAAAAGGATCGTGAGCCGTCCGCTCAGAACTTAGGCTTTTTGCAGTACGGCAACAATCTCAACTTTGTATTTACGAATTTAAACGAGCCGATTATTTCCTATGACAACCGCACGGATTTTGTACAGAAAATCATAGTCAACCCCAGCTCTGACAGAATATGCGAATGCGGGCGCAGAGGCTGTGTGGAAAATGAAATTTCACCGTCTGCGATAAAGAAAAAGGCTGCGAGAGTTTTCAGTGAGCAGAATACGCCTTATTTGTGGGAGGCGACAAAGGGCGATGCAAATAAAATCACCTTTGAGCTTATCAGCGAAGCTTTTGCGAACAGGGATAAGGAAATAGTCAAGCTTGTAGAGAGCCTGCTCAACATGACCGCAGTGCTTATAAACAATCTTTATTTTTCAACCAATCCGCAGAGAATAGTCCTGCATAACTTTATTTTCACTCAGGCTGTTCCTTTTGAAAAGCTAAAGGACACGATAGCTAAAATCGGTGGAGAAAGAGTTGCGGATGCAGTTTCTGTTTCGATAATTGACGACAAGCGTCTCTTCCTTTCAGGCTGTGCAATTGCGGTAAGAGAGCTGTTCTTTAACAGCGGCGGCTACAGCTTTGACAGCGAGGCTAATCAGCACCACAACGGTTGATAGAACGTCAGACATTTTGTCAATATGTATTTTTTGCAGGGTGTTTCGCTTTTGAAACGCCCTGCTTTTGTGAGGATACAAGGGCATGAAATATTTAGTAGCAATTGATGAAAAATACAGTGAACTTTCGGTGGGCGCAGTGCTTAAAAGGGAGGGCTTTTCAAGGCGGCTTGTTGCGTCCTTAAAGCATACGCCAAACGGTATACTTCTTAATGGACGCTTTGCAAGAACGATTGACATTTGCAGGACGGGCGATATTATTGAGCTTGAAGCTGAAATTCTCTATGAGGACGGCTTTGTGATAGTTTACGACAAGCCCAGAAATATGCCGACGCACGTTTCTTACGGACATAGGAGCGATACGCTTTCAAACGTTTTTGCCGCTCATTGCCCGTCAACGGCTTTTCGCTGTGTAAACAGGCTTGATTCGGACACCTGCGGTTGTGTGGTATGTGCTAAGGATCCGCACTCTGCGCACGTTATTCAGAGGAGCGTTCAAAAGCGTTATATCGGAATATGCAGAGGGATTTTTGCGCAGGCTGACGGTGAAATAAATTTGCCTGTTTCACGTCAGGACGGCTCAATTATAACTCGCTGTGTTGACCCGAACGGAAAGAGAGCAGTCACTAAGTATCATGTTTTAGAGGAACAAAATGGATACTCGCTTGTAGAGTTTAATCTGCTTACCGGGCGAACTCATCAGATACGAGTTCACACAAGCAGCAGAGGTCTGCCGCTTGTCGGCGACAGCCTTTATTCGGACGCAAAGAGAAGCGAGCCGCTCATGCTTTGCTGTGCCTGCGTCAGGTTCACTGAGCCTAACGGTAAGGTTATTGAGTGCTGCTCAAATCAAATTCCATCACTGCATTAAAAAAAGAGGCTTGAAACCTCCTTTTTCTTTTAAACTGACTTGTATTCTTCATTTGAAGAGCTTGGAGCCTTTTCGTTGCCTGAGCTGTCCGGGCTTTCATATTCCTCCTCAATTATATCAAGTACAGCCGAGAAAGCGTCTGTGGCATCGTTGCCCGTGTAGTTTTTTTCACCGAGCGTGACAGAAGCAATTTCAATATTCGTAAAGGTGTAGCCGTCAAAGCTTGCCGTGATAACTACGCTGAAGTTTGCGCTTTCAGAGCTTGCGGTTACGGTGATGTCATCGTCGTTGCGTACCGCAGTCCACTCGCTTAGCTCCTCGTCGCTGTAGAGGTCGTATTCAGTGCCTGTAATTCTTTGCGAATACAGCTCGATTATGCTGTATACGTACTCGTTTGAAGCGCTTCGCTCGTCATTTTCAAAGCCTGAAAGCTGATAGACCGCCTTGTATTGTATCGAATAGACTATGTCGTCCTCGTCCATAGTAAGCGCATAAACGAAGCTGTTCTGCGTCAGCGCATACAGCAAACAAACACAGAAAACAATCGGCGCAGTCCTTTCACAATGCGTGAGCTTGCACCGCTTGAACGCATAGACGGGGGAGAGAATTATGTCTATCACTTTGAGAGAGGAGATGTCTACTCCCTTTGATTTAATATAATCTCTGTCTGCTTTACAGCAAAGCCACATTGCGGCAATGGTGATAATCCACAGAAAAGCTCCCGTGACTATGTTTTCGGCGAAAACCTCAAGTACAAGTGAGAAGAGAGGCAGGAAAGCTAAATACCACATTCTTGAATTGCTAATAGAGCGATCTCTTGTGTGTTTAGGCGGCGCAGCATAGCCAGGCGGCACCGAATAGCCGTTGCTCGGCTGATTCCTTCCACTGAAATCAAATTCGTCCATTGTATCTGATCCTTTCATTCCAAGCAAGTGTTTTTCTCTAAAGCTTACACATCAATTTTATCACATTTTTTCAAGTTAGTCAACCGTGTTTTTAAAATATATGAAAAAAATAAAAAATATCTCAAAAAGCACTTGCAATTGTGATGAGAATGTGCTATAATATCAGCGGAGAAAGGATTGGTAGATAATGCTTAACAGCGAAAAAACGATGGATAAATTAGTGGCTCTCTGCAAGAACAGAGGCTTTGTATACGCAGGAAGCGAGATTTACGGCGGACTTGCCAACACATGGGATTTCGGGCCGCTTGGAGTGGAGCTTAAGAACAACATCAAGAACGCCTGGAGAAAGAAGTTTATTCAGGAGAACAAGTACAATGTAGGTCTTGACTGCGCAATTCTGATGAATCCGCAGACATGGATAGCTTCGGGACACCTAAAGAGCTTTTCAGATCCGCTTATAGACTGCAAGGAGTGCAAAACTCGACACAGAGCCGATAACATGATTGAGGACTTTGACGGCACGAACGTTGCAGGCTGGACGAACGAGCAGATTTTGGATTATATTGAGGAGAAAAAGATTCCCTGCCCTGACTGCGGCAAGCACAATTTTACCGATATAAGGCAGTTTAATCTGATGTTTAAAACCTATCAGGGAGTTACAGAGGATACAAAGTCCGAGCTGTATCTGCGTCCTGAAACCGCACAGGGCATTTTTGTAAACTTTGCGAACATTCAGAGGACAAGCCGTAAAAAGGTTCCGTTCGGAGTCGCGCAGGTGGGCAAGTCGTTCAGAAATGAAATTACGCCTGGAAACTTTATTTTTCGCGTGAGGGAATTTGAGCAGATGGAGCTTGAATTTTTCTGCAAGCCCGGGACAGATCTTGAATGGTTTGAGTACTGGAGAAGCTTTTGCAGAGATTGGCTTTACAGTTTAAATATAAAGGAGGAGAACCTGCGCTTGAGAGATCACTCCGCAAAGGAGCTTTCCTTCTATTCAAAGGCTACGACGGATTTTGAGTACTTTTTCCCGTTTGGCTGGGGCGAACTCTGGGGCATTGCCGACAGAACCGACTATGATTTAACCCGTCACATTGAAACGAGTGGCAAGAGCCTCGACTACTTTGACCCTGAAACAAATGAGAGATATGTGCCGTATGTAATTGAACCGTCGTTAGGCGTTGAGCGTCTGTTTCTGGCGATTGTGACAGAGGCATATGACGAGGAGGACATCGGTACGCCTGAGAAGCCTGACGTTCGCTGTGTTATGCACTTCCATCCTGCGCTTGCGCCGTACAAGGCGTGTGTTCTGCCGCTTTCCAAGAAGCTGAGCGAGCAGGCAGGAGAGCTGTTTGACAAGCTTTCCAAGAGCTTTAGCGTTGACTATGACGAAACAGGCTCTATAGGCAAGAGATACCGCCGTCAGGACGAAATCGGCACGCCGTTCTGCGTTACCTACGACTTTGATTCGCTTGAGGACGGCTGTGTTACCGTGCGTGACAGAGATACAATGAAGCAGGAGCGCATAGCGATTGACGAGCTTGAAAGCTACATTGCAGAAAAAATTGAATTTTGATATTAAGGGACGGTACATCTTCAGAATGTACCGTCATTTTTTGTTGGAATAATGGAAAAACTATTTCTTAATTGATTTTTTCTTACGCTTTATGACAACCACAGCTACAGAAGCAGCAACTGCCAGAGCCAAAACAGACGTTATACCAATTATTAAAGCTTTATTCGTTTGCGAAGAATCAAGAAGATCGTACTCAATCTCATTATCAATAGCGTACTGTTTTGCATAAGAATCATTGTAACAGTGAATTACAATATTATTGCATTCATCAAACACCTCATCTCCTATACTTGCGACTGAATTTGGTATCGTAATGCTTTTGAGATTTTCACAAAATTCAAACGCAGTATCTCCAATGCTGGTAACCGAATTGGGAATTGTAATGCTTGTAAGGCTACTGCAAGCGTAAAACGTTCCCATTTCTATGCTGTTAAGTGAATCGGGAATCGTAATGCTTGTAAGACCTTCACACCATGTAAATGCCCCTTCGCCAACACTTGTGACAGAGTCAGGTATTGTGATGCTTGTAAGATTATAGCATTCGCTGAATGCATAGTCTGCAATATTAACAACCGAATCTGGTATTGTCACGCTGTCTTTTCCGTTTGGACAGTAAATCAGTGTTGTTTGATCTTTATTGTATAAAACTCCATCAAGCGAGCTGTAGTACTCATTGTTTGAATCTACCGTTATATTTGTAATGCTTTCACATTCTAAAAATGCATCTATACCAATGTCAGTGACAGAAGCAGAAATCGCAACATCTGTAAGATTTGTGCACTGATAAAACGTATCGTTTACAATGCTAGTAACCGAATCGGGTATTGTTACGCTAGTTAAACTATGGCAAACAAAAAACGTCTCGGCTCCAATACTTGCAACTGACATACCATCAATTTCATTGGGAATTTCAAGTACACTGTCATCACCATAATAGTTGACAATTTCAACTGTACCGTCATCAAGAATATTATATACATAGTCACCATATGTATACTCACTTGCATTAACAGACAGTGATATTGATCCGACAGTCATTATCATCGTCAAAAGCCCTATCAATATTTTTTTCATCACAACAATTATTCCTCCTTAAAATTCTGATTTTCTTCTGACTGAAGCTATCAGTACTGTTTAAAGGTGTTCTTATCAGTTTTACAGCCTTATTTCCTTGCCAAGTCTAAGTTTGAACGAGTAGATATAGCACGCTTTTACAGGAAGAGGAAGAATCAAATCGAGCGCAGACTTGTAAAGCTCAAGCTGAACAGAGTACTTGTCTAAATCGGTTATGTCGGTGAAGTTGTCGGTCTTGTAGTCTACCAGCACATAGCCGTCGTCCTCTTTGAAAATGCAGTCGGCGATACCTTGGATCATACCGTCGGGGCTTATCATCTCAGGAAAGCTCTCGTCAATTTTCGCATCGCTTGCTCTGACTAAAAACTTCATCTCTCGCCTTATCTCGTCTGAACGCCTCATGCGCTTGTAAAAGTTGCCGTCAAAGAAAGCTTTGACTGCGCCGAGATACACTCCCTTTGCTTCAATACTGCTCATGCTCCCTCTGCTTACAAGCCGCTCAAGCTCCGCTCTTGCGTCCATTTGTGCTCTTTCGTAGTCGGCAAGCTCCATAAAAAGGTGGGTGTAGGTTCCTCGCTGTGCTGCGCTAAGCCTTGAAGCCTCCTCTTTGAGCGTGCCAAGCTGCGGATAGAAGGCTCTGTCGCTTGCCTCATCGCCCTCGCTAAGTCGGTGAAGCTCTGAAACTATCTCGGTAACCGAACGCTTTGCGGCGGCACGAGCCTTGTTTGCTCCGTAGTCAAAGCTGAAACGCTCGAGCAGAGCTTTGACGCTTTTTTCATCAGCTACTGCGCTCTTAAACGCAGACTGTTGCTCTACAGCTTTCTCTGTAGGATGCTCAGTCCATATGCAAAGCGGCTTTGCCTGTTCGCTGTCGCCAAGACTGCTAAAATATACTGACAAGTCCTCTCTGTTAATCGCCTTAAGAAGCGGCTCTGACAGCCCTGACTGCATCACAGCCGCCGCAAGCCACTCGCTGAAGCTCTGGCAGCCTAAAAGAATATCCGCATTAACTCCGTTTGCCGAAGCAATGTCGTCCGCCAGCGCTCCCAGTTTGTCTGACGTGCCTTCTTTGAGGAAAAATGGGATAAAAAGCTGCTCCTTTGCACGGGTAAGAGCTACATACAAAAGCCTTAGCTCCTCGCTGAGAAGCTCGCTCTTTGCGGTAAGCTTGAGCGCTTCGTGGGAGATGGTGTTTACGTTTGTAAGCTTGTCGTGACGCATAAAGGCTATTCCTGCGCCTGACTGCTCGTTGTAGAGAGCTTTGCTCTTAAGGTCGCTCTGATTGAAGCGTCTGTTCAGCGAAGTGAGAAAGACAAAAGGAAACTCCAGACCCTTTGAGCTGTGAAAGGTTTTGACGGCAACGCTTTCCGCTCCGCCTGATGAGGTTGAAGCCTGAGTTAAGCTGCCCTTTGAAGCGGTTACACGGTCTAAAAATCTTAAGAAGCCTGAAATCGAGCCTGCGGAGTTTTTCTCGTACTCGGCGGCTCTAAGCGTTAAAAGCCGCAGATTCGCACGCTTTTGCTTTGAGTTTTCATAGCCGCTCGCTACAGAAAAGAAATCCGTTTCGTCATAGATTTTCATTATCAGCTCCTCAATCGTAAGGCTCACCGAGTAAAATCTCAGTCGTGAAATAAGATCGATTGCATAGCGGCACTTATCCTCAAGTACGCTGTCGTTAAGCTCTATCCTTTCAGCCTCCTTTTCATCGGCATCTTCAGTTTTAGAAGCCGCTAAAATTATCTGATACAGCCGCTTCGGCTCGTCGCTCTTTTCAGAAGTGAGGCAGTACATACGCAGCTTTGCTGTTTCATCTGCGCTGAAGCTCAGAATCGGCGACATCATAACCGCCGCCATCGCCATATCCTTCATCGGATTGTCAATAACTCTGAGCAGGTTCACCATCGTGATAATTTCCTTGCTCTCCATGTAGCCGTCGCTCTGCTCGCACTGCGCCTTTAAGCCTACATATTCAAGTGCGGCGGCAATCTGACGGCAGCTGTCCTTGTTTCTCGAAAGCACGCAAATATCGCTTGGTCGGCAAGGACGTGCCGTTTCACCGTCAAAGACTTCGCTTTCCTCCAAAAGAAGCTTTATTCTCCTTGCAATACTAAGCTCCTCAACGCCGAAGCTCATGTATTTAAGCTCGTCGCCGTTTACATCGTTAATCAGCATAAGCTCTACAGGCGGATCCTGTCCCTGATAGTCTGCGCCGTACTTAAGCTCTTCATCCTCGGTGTATTCCGTTTCGCCCAGCTTTTCGCTCATAAGGGTACGAAAAACGGTGTTTACAAAGTTAATCACGTTTGCTCTGCTTCTGAAATTCCTTGTCAGGCGAATTTCACACAAGTGTGCGTTCTCCTCGCTCTGCGCTGCCGAAGCCGCATTTAAAAAGAGCCTTGGATTTGAAAGTCTGAAGCGGTAAATCGACTGTTTGACATCGCCGACTGCAAATGCGTTTTTTCCTAGAAAATCAAGTGAATCTTCGTCTGAAAGCGCACGGAAAATCATCTCCTGCAAATTGTTGACGTCCTGGTATTCGTCAATCAGGAGCATTTTGTAAGCGTGAGAGGAAACCATCTGCTTGGCAAGCTCGGTGCGCTCTGTTTCAGAGCCGTTTTTTTTAACTAAAAGCTGCATAGCCATGCGCTCAACATCGCCGAAGTCGGCAAGTCCCTGTTGGATTTTGCGCTCTCTAAATTCCTCGTCAAGAAGCGAGGAGGCAGTGCAAAGCGCATCAAAAACAAAGCCTGCGTCCTTCATAGGCTCAGACAAATCTCTGCCGAGTGAGGAGAGAGTTTTCTTTATCTTGGAAACCGTGTCCTTGACACGCTGACGCAGCGGCTTAAGCTGCTCCATTAAAAGCTCGTTGTCAAGTCTTTGATTATCGTTAAGCTTTTTGTCAGACGGCTTTCTGAGCGTGGCAAAGCGAACAGACTGCACGCAGTCGTAAAAGTGAGTAAAGCTGCCGCTTTTTAGATGAGCTTTAAGCGTTTGAAGAACTTCAAGGTCGTTAAGAATTGTATCAACTGCCTTTTGCCCGTTGTTCAGCTTGCCCGCAAGGAAAAGCGCGCGTTCGTTAAGCTTAAAAGCGTGCGAAAGAAGCGTTTCAAAGCTTTGCAAAAGCACGTCCGTATATCTTGACACCGTTTCATCGCTTCTGAAAGCGTTCGAGGCATTTTTAATCCACTCATCAGGGAAAGCAAGCGAGCGTGTAAACTGGTAGAGGTCGCTTATGTAGTTTAAAAGATCTCTGTCGCTGCCGTTAGTCAGCGCATCCATCAGCAGCTCTGAAAGTTCAGGAGAATCCTCTCTCATGCGTTCAAGCGAAGCCTTAAGAGCTTCGTCCATAAGCACAGCCGATTGTGCGTCGTCGGCAATTTTAATGCCGTTGCGATAGTCAAATTCATTCAGATTGTCCTTGACAAGCTCAAGGCAGAAAGCGTTTATCGTGGTAATTTTCGCAAGAGGCAGCATCTGCCGCTGCCGCTCAAGCCACTTACGCTTTTCAAAATTCGTTTCCTTAGAAATCCTCTCAGCGAGAGCCGCTCTGAGCTTCTGCTTCATCTGATTAGCGGCGTCCTTTGTAAAGGTTACGGCGAGAAGCTTCTCCGCAGGGCAGCTTCCGTCAGGGTTCTCAAGCAGCCGCGCAGTCCTCTCAATCAGCACCGCAGTCTTGCCGCTGCCAGCAGCCGCAGGCACTATCACGCCCTTATCTGTAGTTTCAATAGCTCTGAGCTGTTCGGCAGTCCATCTAACCATGTAAATTCTCCTCTTTCAGCTTGGGATTGTTTAAGCTTTATTCCCCAATAAACGCATGATATTCCTCGTTAAAGTCAGCTAGCTCCGATTCGATTGTCGAGGTGTAGCTTTCTCTTAGCTGTGTCCATGTGTACTGCGAGCCGTCATCATCGGTTTTCATGACGGACGAGTAGAGGTAGGGGATAACCGCCTCCTTGGTGGCATTTGTGGCTGCGTCATCGTTTGAAAGCAGGGTGGAAATTCCGTAGCCGTAGTCCACCACCTGAACGTATTTGTCGCTTATCGGCTCCTCATTCGACATCACGTACATTTCCTCTGTCCAGGTGGGATTGTTGATGAAGAACTTTTCACGGCTTGCCTCTGTGTATTCGCTGTCGGTGTTGGCAACTCTTGCGCACTCGTACCAGCACTTGACGGCATCCGCCTTGTCTGAACCTGATACCCACATATAAGCTGTAATATCAGTGGTTGTGTAGTAGGTGTCAGTGTTCGGATCTCTCGGCATCGGCACAATCGCCTAGTTGTCGCCCTCGTTTGGCGTAACAGCCCACGTTCCCATAGCGTAGAAGAGAATGTGCTTTTTAAACGCCTCTGAAGCGCTTCCTATCCAGTCGGAGTAGTAAAGTCCGTTTTTCTTAATGTTGTAAAGCACTGTGGACGCACGGTCAAAGTCTGGGTCGTCAATGTTTGAAACGTACTCGTCCGTTTCAGCGTCATACTCAATCAGCGTTTTGCCTGTAGACTGAAAGATAAACGCTCCGAACCAACCGTTAATCCCATAGCGAATTTCATCATCGGTCGAGCCTGCGACATACTGCTCCATGAGGTCGTACCACTCGTCCCACGTCCAGTCGCCGTTCATGTAAATATCGTACGGGTCTTCAAGACCGTCCGCCTCGATAACGTCCTTGTCGTAGGTGAGCACCGAAAGCACGCCTAAATTTATCGGCGCAACGTAATGATCGCCGCCAAGCGTGAACTGATCCGCCAGGTCTTTCATTCCGACCCACATATCATCGTCAAAATCGACAATGCTGTCAACCGGCTGAAACATACCCTTGACGCAGTATGCAGGGAAGGTCATCTTCTGCTCAAACCAGAACAAATCCGGCGGATCGTTCGAGATCAGACGGCTTGCAAGCTGGTCGTACTTTGTCGTCGAGGTGGTTTGCGAGTAGACGATTGTGCCGCCCTTTTGCTCAAAAAGGTCAACGTCAACACGCTTCTCCTCCGCCGTACTTGTCGGGTTCAAATCAAAGTATGACAGCCATTCAAGCTCCGTTTCCGAGCCCTCAGGAATAGCGTCAATAGCGTCTGTAGCAGTTACCTCCACCTGGTCGACATAGGACGAGGATTCGTCTGACGAGGAGCTTGAGCAGCCGCAAAGTCCCATCGTAAGCACAAGCGCCGCTAAGCCAGCGGCAAAGCATTTATAAGTTTTCATAGCAGCCTCCAAAAAAGCTAAGAGTTAAGAGTGACGATAGTGATATTTGTGACAGCGGTGACAGTTGTGACAGTATACCCCAACTGTCACTGATTTTAAGTAAATTACTGTCACTAACACTTTTGGACTTGCACTTACGACAAAGCTTAAACAATCCCAAGCTGAAAGAGAAGAATTTACATGGTTAGATGGACTGCCAAGCACCTCAACTATTCACTATTAACTCTAATAATATCACGTTTTCTACTAAATGTCAATCTCTTTTTGTAAAAAAGTCAGCGAGGTTTGTTGATTTTTCATTGCTCTTTAGCCCTTGACAAGCAAAGACAGTTGTGGTAAAATAGATTTATTGAGAAAAACAACATTCAAAGGAGATAAAAGCTATGCAGGACGAAAGAATACCTAAGAGAAGTGAGATTGACGAGCAATACACATGGAGATTAGAGGATATTTATCCGAGTGATGAGGAATGGGAGAGAGATTTTGAGAAATTTTCAGCTCTTCCGCAGCGAATCGCTCAGTTTAAGGGCGAGATTTCAAAGAGTGCGGACAGACTGCTTGAATTTTTGCAGCTTAGCGATGAGATAAGCTTGCTTTGCGACAGTCTGGGCAACTATGCTCAGCGCAGGAGCGATGAGGACACTGCTGTTTCTAAGTATCAGGCGATGGTTTCACGGCTTATGAACGGCTATGTGGCGATAAATTCAGCGGGGAGCTTTGAAACGCCTGAAATTATTTCAATTCCGCAGGAAACGCTGGAGAGCTTTTACAGGGAGCGTCCTGAGCTGGAGCTTTACCGCCGCGCGCTTGACAGTATTCGCCGCAAAAAGAGCCATGTGCTTTCAGACGCAGAGGAGCGGCTTATTGCGCTCACGGGAGATATGTCGGGCGTGCCTGAACAGGTCTTTTCTATGTTCAGCGATGCGGATTTGAAATTTCCCGACGCAATCGACAGCGAGGGAAAAGCTCATCAGCTTACGCACGGCAGCTACATTCCGCTTATGCAAAGTGCTGACAGAGCCTTGAGAAAGAGTGCGTTTGAGCAGCTTTACCATACCTATGACGGCTTTAAGAACACCTGCGCCGCCGCACTTTCAGGGCAGGTAAAGACGCTTTCCTTTTACGCAAAGGCAAGAAGCTATTCCTCGCCGCTTGAAGCGTCTCTTGATTCAAATGAGATTCCTACAGAGGTGTACACAAACCTGATTGAGGCTGTTCACTCGAATATGCAGTATATGTATGACTATGCAGAGCTAAGACGAGAGCTTATGGGGCTTGACGAGCTTCATATGTACGACCTCTACGCACCGATAGTTTCAGACGTGGATATGAAAATAGACTTTGAAACGGCGAAGGAAACGGTTTACAAGGCTCTGTCCGTGATGGGAGAGGAGTACCTAAGCGTGCTTAAGGAGGGCTTTGAGAACCGTTGGATTGACGTGTATGAAAACGAGGGAAAGACGAGCGGAGCGTATTCGGCAGGCGCAAAGGTTCACCCTTACGTACTGCTCAACCACAAGGACACGCTCAATTGTATGTTCACCATTGCGCATGAGATGGGTCATGCTATTCATTCCTATTATTCCAACTCCTCACAGCCGACGGTTTACAGCGACTACACAATTTTTGTAGCGGAGGTAGCCTCAACCTGCAACGAATCGCTTCTGATGCAGTATCTTCTTAAGAACACTGACGACAAGAAAGAGAAAGCTTATCTGATAAATTATTTTCTCGAGCAGTTCAGAACCACTCTTTACCGTCAGACAATGTTTGCGGAGTTTGAGCTTAAAATTGCGCAGATGTACGAAAGCGGAGAGGCTCTTACTGCGGACAGCTTAAATGTGCTTTACCACTCGCTCAACGAGCTGTACTTTGGCGGCGGCGTGGAGATTGATGAGGAGATTGACCTTGAATGGGCAAGGATACCGCATTTTTATTACGACTACTATGTCTACCAGTACGCTACGGGATATTCTGCGGCTATTGCGCTTTCGCAGAGAATTTTAAACGAGGGAGAGAGTGTAGTTAAAGACTACATTGGCTTTTTAAAGGGCGGCTGCTCAAGGACGCCGATTGAGCTTTTAAAAGGCGCAGGAGTGGATATGGCGAGCGCAAAGCCAATTAACGATGCGCTTAAGCTTTTCGGCGAGCTTATCTCTCAAATGAGAGAGCTGATGGAGTAGGACTATGGCTAGAATCTATCCGCTGTTCTCTTCCAGTAAGGGTAACTGTACGTACTTTGGCGACAAGAGTGGGGGTATAATTATTGACTGCGGAGTGTCCTGCAAGAGGATTTGTCAGGCGCTTGAGGAGAATGAAATTCCCTGCGAGGCGATTAAGGCGGTGTTTGTCACGCACACTCACTCCGACCATGTTCAGGGGCTTAATGTGTTTTTGAAAAAGCACAGGGTTGAGCTTTACGCTCAGAGAGAAAATATAGAGATTTTAAGAGAATGCTCAAAGCTGCCTGAGCAGACGGTGTGCAACGAGGTAGACGGCAGGGAAATTTTAGCTGCGGGCTTTAGCGTTACAATGTTTAAAACACCGCACGATTCTCCTGAGAGCTGCGGCTACAGGGTTCTTTATCCTGATGGAAAAATTGCAGTGCTGTGTACCGATTTGGGAGAGGTGACGGAAAGTATTTGGGAGAGCATTAAAGGTGCGGATTTAGTTTTGCTTGAAGCAAACTATGACGAGGCTATGCTGAAAAACGGTGGCTACCCGTATGAGCTAAAGCAAAGAATAGCGTCAGACCACGGGCATCTTTCAAATTCGCAGTGTGCACATGAGCTTGTCAGGCTTGCAAAGACTGGAACGTCAAGCTTTGTGCTAGGGCATTTAAGTCAGGAAAATAACACTCCCGACAAGGCGAGAGAGTGCGCTGAGAAGGCTCTTAAGCCGCTTTTGCCTAAGCGCGACTATATGCTGTACATAGCTCCTCCGTGCGGCGGCAGGGCGGTGATTTTTTGATAAGGGTAAATGTAATAGCCGTAGGATCTCTCAAGGAAAGCTGGCTTAAGCAGGCGCAGACGGAGTATTCAAAGCGGCTGGGAGGGTACTGCACACCTTGCGTTGTCGAAATTAACGAGTGCAGACTAAAGGAAAATCCCTCGCAAAAAAGCAAAGCCGCCGCACTTGCAAAGGAAGCGCAGAGCTTTGAAAAATATTTGCAGATTAAGGGAGCGTACAGCATCGCGCTCTGCATAGAGGGAAGGTGTCTTAGCTCCGAGCAACTTTCACAAAAAATTGAGCAGGCAGGCGTCAACGGCTTTTCCACGCTGAATTTCTTTATCGGCTCGTCCTACGGACTGGACGAGGAATTTAAAAGGCGGTGCGATTTTTCGCTTTCAATGTCGCCCATGACGTTTCCGCATCAGCTTGCGAGAATCATGCTTTTAGAGCAGCTTTACCGAGCCTTTTCAATCAGCGCAAACGCTAAATATCACAAATAAAATCAGCGGTTAGGATTATTCCCAGCCGCTGAAATTTTTGTATTAAAGCTACTTTTTTAAATATTCCACACCGTTTATCGTGATGTTTGTGTATTCGGTTGGATCTATTGCTCTGTTAAAGACCACATATGAAAAGTCAGCTTCGCTGCCGCGCTCTCTTACCAAGCCGTCCTCAGCCAGAGCATTTATCGTTTTACCATCGTTATTTACAAAGCTAACGGAGCTTGTGTCGTATATTTTGACATCTCCTGAAAGGGAAATTGGCGAAAGGCTTATTTGATTGCCGTCTGCGCTTTCAAAGGCTACGCTCTCAATATTCTTTTCAAGATTAAAGCTAAACTCTATTCCCTCAAGCTCATTTTCTTTAGCTTCAGCTGAGCTGCCGTCAACATATTCGCCTAAGCATAATTCATCGCTGTAAAGCTTTAGCGTCAGTGGTCTGGAAACGTCCACCAAGCTTATATCGCAGACAGCGACAAACGCTTCGTTGTCTGAGGCTGAATCAGCGGAATAACCCTGACTGCTTATTGCGCCCGCTATAATCTCGTCCGTGTCGGCATAATAAAGCTCTAAATCAGGCATTACGATTTCCTCCATAAGCTTTTTGCCCTCATCGTCAAGACAATCATAGGTTATAATAAATTCAGCAAATTTTCCATCGTTTAGAATAGTATCCAGTGTGAATTTAATATGCTCGTTGGAGCTTACCAAATTTTGTACCAGTTCGCCTGATTCAACTAAATCCGCCGCACTTTCGCCTAAATAATGCTCGACGCTCTGACGGTTTTCAAGCAGAGTGTACGCCGCAGCGCCTGCTGAAACGGTGAGCACTGCCGCCGCCGCAATTGATACGACAGCTTTAGTCACATTCTTTGCGGCATACCTTTTACGCTTTGTCATCCCTCCCTCAGCCTCTGTTATAAAACGATCGTCAATGTCGTTCATCGCTAAAAATAAATCCTTTTTATTCATAAAAATTCGTCCTTTCTAAAAATTTTTTGAGCTTAATTCTCGTTTTGTAAAGCATGGTACGGATCCTCCCCTCACTGCAATTAAGCTCCTTTGCAATCGAGGGTATGCTCTGAGCGTACCAGTACCTCTTTACAAAAGCGATTCTCTTTTCGCGGTCGAGCGTTTTTAAAAAGCTGTTCAGAGCCTCTGTCAGACGCTCGGTTTCAGGGTCGCTTTGCGCAGAATCGTCAGGGATACATTCAAGCATTTCATCGGTAAGCGCAACAAACGAAGAGCCTCGCTTCTGCGCTGACTGACGCTCAATTATCCCCAGCGCATTGCGGCGGCAGATTTTAAACAGATATGCGCTGAGATTCTGCGGTATTTCAGGGGGTACGGCGTTCCAGACCTTGAAATATACATCGCTTAAACACTCGTCGGAAAGCTGCTCGTCGTGAAGTATGTTCTGCGCACAGCGTTTTAGACCCGCACCGTATTTATGAGCCGTATGACTTATCGCCGCCTCGTCCCGCTCAAAATATAGTCTGATGATTTCCTCGTCGTCCATATTATTTATCTGCACCAACCCCTTTCACTCTCTAAGACAGATTTTTTTAGCTTTTGTCACGCTTTTTTCTTTATATTATAAAAAAATTTTTTATCGGGTCAAGTATGACGTGGAAGCTGCATAATTTTGGAATATAGTGAGGCGAAAGCATGTTCTTGGGAATTTGATGCAGAAAATATGTGAAAATTGCACAAAAACGTTGAAAGCAGCAGACTAGACCGATTTTTTGGACAAATAAGATTACAAATAAGTTACATTGGTGACATAGAGGTTTCATCTGTCCAATTAAATTCCCGATAAAGATTACAAAAAAATGACAATAGGGATAAAAAATAAAACCAATTTGAAAAAATGCGAAAATAGACTTGATTTTTTCTGTAAGGTGTGATAAAATAATAAAGGTGTGTTGTTTAAAGATACGCCGAGTGAAAATTTTGAATTTTACAGCCATAAATTGGCATAATATAGTAGCGCAGTGATTTTGCTTTACGCATTGACGCTTCACAGAGCGTGCGGACAACGTATGCGGAAAATAAAAAAAGGGATGTGACGACTTGGAAAAGTTTGTTATAAACGGCGGCAGACAGCTTAACGGCGAGGTTACAATAAGCGGAGCCAAGAACGCTGCTGTTGCGATTGTTGCGGCAACAATTCTCTGTGACGAGCCAGTGATACTGGAAAATTGTCCACAGATAAGTGATATAACGTTTTGCATGAAAATACTTAAATCTATGGGAGCGGACATCAAGCTTTTGTCTAAAAACAGGGTAAGGTTTGACACCGCAGGGATTATAAACCCTGGAGTTCCATACGAAATGGCAAGAGTGATGAGAGCCTCTTCCTACTTTTTAGGAACGCTTCTTGGAAGATTTCACGAGGCGCACGTTGCGCTTCCAGGCGGCTGTGATTTAGGCGACCGTCCGATAGATCAGCATTTAAAGGCCTTCAGAGTTTTAGGAGCTCAGGATTCGATTGATGCAGGAGAGGTGCATCTGCACGCAGATTCGCTTGTAGGCAGTCTGATATATTTTGACATCAACAGTGTTGGAGCAACGATAAATGCAATGCTTGCGGCGGCTAAGGCTGACGGCTACACGGTTATTGAAAACGCCGCCAAAGAGCCGCACGTAGTTGACGTTGCGAATTTCTTAAACTCTATGGGCGCAGACATTATGGGCGCAGGAACAGATACTATAAAAATCCGCGGAGTAAAGAGATTCAGAGGCGTTGAATACTCGGTAATTCCCGACCAGATTGAAGCGGGAACATTTATGGTTGCCGCAGCGGCGACAAAGGGCAATGTGCTGATAAAGAATGTAATTCCGAAGCACCTTGAGTCGATAACTGCGAACCTGCGCAAAATCGGAGCAGGCGTTGAGGAGTTTGATGACGCTATAAGGATTTATCCGAACGGCGAGCTTAAAAAGACAAACATAAGGACGATGCCTCATCCAGGCTTTCCTACCGATATGCAGCCGCAGATTTCCACTCTGCTCACCTTGGCAAGTGGTGCAAGCGTAGTTACGGACGACATTTTCGACAACCGTTTCAGGTATGTAAACGAGCTGAGGCGAATGGGTGCGGATATTGTAGTAAACGGCAAAGCTGTTATTATTCAAGGTGTTGACAGGCTCAAGGGAGCAAGCGTGATGGCGCCTGATTTAAGAGCCGGAGCTGCGCTGATAATTGCAGGTCTTGCGGCTGAGGGTACTACTGAAATAGGCGATATACACTATATTGAGCGAGGCTACGAGGACATTGTAGGTAAGCTCAGCTCTTTAGGAGCGGACATAAAGCGCATAACGATTGACGATTTTGACAAAGAGCCGATTAAAAAGAACGCATAGTAATTTACAAGCCAATGTGAAAAGCATTGGCTTGTTGCTTTATTAAAATCAATAGTTGACAATCACAACAAAAATTAGTTTATTGTGCATAAAATAACGAAAATTTTTTGTTGATTATGCCAATTGACAATTGTGGCAAAATGTGATAGAATGGTGTTATGCCGAAGTATTTCGGTAAATATAATATTTTAGGAGGTTTTTTCTTATGAAAAAACAGATAATTTCAGCGTTTTTAGCAGCGGCAATAACGCTGACAAGCGTCGCTCTCCCTGTTTCTGACAGCGTGGGGGGGGGTAGCTGGCGGCAGTTCAATTTCAGCTAGCGCAGAAACGGAGTATACCAGTGGGGATTACACCTATACCGTTTCGGGCAACAAGGCTACGATCACATCGTATTCAGGCATGGCGACAAAGCTTACCATCCCTAGTAAGCTGGGGGGATATACGGTTACTACGATTGGCTTCGAAGCTTTTTGGGGTAACTGGACTTTGAAAAAGGTGACTATACCTGACACGGTTACAACAATTGAAGCCGAGGCATTTCGTTTGTGTGGATCTTTAAAAACCGTGAAAATAGGCAGCTCGGTTAAAACGATAGGCAGTTGCGCTTTTTGGGACTGTTATTCACTTAAAAGTGTTACTATTCCAAAGTCGGTCACCAAAATCGGAAGTATGGCATTTGGTTACACGAGTTTTGATTCTTCTGGCGGTTACTCAAATACCGCTATGAGAATAAAATGCTACAAGGGTTCGGCTGCTGAGAAGTATGCCAAGAAATACAGCGTGGCTTACACGCTCATAGACGGTAAGGTTTCTGATGTAGAAACTCCCGCAGTTAAGGAAAACTATAATTCAGCGTCAACCTCTGTTCGTATAAAATGGACAAAGGTTGCGGACGCAAGCGGCTACAGAATCTTCCAGTATAATTCAACAACTAAGACATGGGAAAAGATAGCTGTTGTAAGAAACGGTTCAACGACAAACTATAAGGTTACTGGTCTTTCTGGGACTAAAAGCTATAAGTTTAAAGTACAAGCATATACCAAATCAGGAAGCAAAATATATTCAAGTTCTAAAAGTACTACGCTTATAGCTGCTACTAAAGCTAAAAAGGTTACGGTTACTGCGACAAAGACAAAGACTACAGTTACTTTGAAATGGAACAAGGTTAGGTGTTCGTTATATATGATTGAACAGTATGATTCGGAGAAAAAATGTTGGTATTTTATAGATCATCTTGATTCTTCTGAAACTTCATATACAGTTGAGGGCTTGACAAAGGGTACTGTTTACAAGTTTAGAGTTGTTACAGTAAAGTATCCTGTTTCGTGGAGTAATGCATACTGGGTGAGCGGTTATAAAGTAACTAATAATTATGGCATGGGAGAAGAGGATTCACCGAAACCAACTTTATACACCTATTCCGCTACCAAAAAAGTCACAACTAAGAGTTAAATATATAATCCACAGCCCCTGCCCGACAAGCAGGGGCTTTATTTTGCGCTTGAAGCTCGAAAGAAAGCTGATTCGACAAAATTTTCACACTATTTATAATTTGCCGCTTGAAAAGTGAGAGCAAGTGTGGTATAATAATATGTAAAAGTTTTTTTAGAGCAAACTGGGAGGACTTGGAGTGCGGATTTTAGGCATTGATCCGGGTTATGCAATAATCGGGTATGGAGTTATTGATTATGAACATTCAAAAATGAGGCTGACAGCGTTCGGAGCTGTTACCACTTCTGCGGATATGCCGTTTGAGAGACGGCTGAATGCTATTTATGACGATATGTGCTGTCTTGTGCAGACATATAAGCCTGATGAGGCGGCGATAGAGAAGCTTTACTTTAACACCAATCAGAAAACGGTTATTGACGTGGCGCAGGCGAGAGGAGTTACGCTTTTGCCACTTATAAGGGCAGGGCTTCCGATTTTTGAGTATACTCCGCTTCAGGTTAAAAGCTCAATCGCAGGGTATGGACGGGCGGAGAAAAAGCAGGTGCAGGAGATGACGAAAAATTTGCTTCACCTTGCTGAAATTCCAAAGCCCGATGATGCGGCGGATGCAGTTGCACTTGCGATAACGCACGCTTACTCGGTGAACACACGAAGCATAATGGATAAGTATAAGGAACAAAGCTAGGATAAGCGAGGAAATAAAAATGATATATTCTGTCAGCGGAAGGCTGGTGCATACCGAAACGGAGCTTGCGGTGGTCGAGTGCAGCGGAGTGGGCTATGCCTGCAAAACCACCTTTAACACCTTGCAGCAGATTTCAGGCGAGGAAAATGTGCAGCTTTATACATATATGAGCGTGAGAGAGGACGCAGTTGAGCTTTTTGGTTTTGCACAGCGTGAGGAGCTTAAGTGCTTTAAGCTGCTGATTTCTGTGTCGGGAGTAGGACCAAAAGCGGCGATAGCGATACTTTCGGCTATGAATACAAATCAGTTTGCGCTTTGCGTTGCAACCTCCGATTCAAAGGCTCTTACAAGGGTTAAGGGGATAGGAGCAAAGACGGCGCAGAGGATAATTCTTGAGCTTAAGGATAAGCTTGCAGGGGAAACGATTTCCGTTCGCTCGTCCGAAGCGGCGGTAAATACTCCGCAGCAGTCATCTATAGCTGAGGCGGTGACTGCGCTTGAGGTGTTAGGCTACAGCGAAGCGGAGGCACTTTCGGTGCTGGGTAAGCTCGACCCTTCGCTTACGGTTGAGGAGCTGATAAAGAAGGCTCTTATCGGACTGGCAAGATTTTAGAATAAAAAACAGTACGGAGAATAATTATGATAGAAGAGGGCGAATTTAATTTTGATAACAGAGTGGTTTCGCCGATAGAGCAGGAACCTGATACGACTGATGATTTTGAGGTAGGACTGCGCCCTAAGACGCTTGACGAATATATCGGGCAGGATAGCGTTAAGGAGAATGTCAGAATTTGTATTGAAGCGGCAAAGCAAAGAGGCGATTCACTCGACCATGTTTTGCTGTACGGACCTCCCGGACTGGGCAAGACGACGCTTTCAATGATAATTGCGCACGAGATGGGAGTAAATGTTAGAACGACGTCAGGTCCTGCGATTGAAAAGCCAGGCGATTTGGCTGCGCTTCTGACTAATCTTGAAAACGGCGACGTGCTTTTTATAGATGAGATTCACAGGCTTTCAAGGCAGGTTGAGGAGATTCTCTATCCTGCGCTTGAGGATTATGCGCTCGATATTATTATGGGAAAGGGTCCTGCGGCAAGGTCTATCAGGATTGAGCTTAACAGGTTTACGCTTATCGGCGCAACTACCCGTTCAGGACAGCTTAGCGCACCGCTACGAGACCGCTTTGGAATAATCGAGCGGTTGGAATTGTACACGCCTGAACAGCTCACGACAATTATTCAGCGTTCAGCGATTATTTTAGGTGTGGTATGCACTCAGGGCGGAGCTATGGAGCTTGCTGCGCGTTCAAGGGGAACTCCGAGAATTGCGAACAGAATGCTGCGCCGAACAAGAGATTATGCGCAGATTATGGGCGATGGAACTATCACGGAGGAGATAGCGAAATTTGCGCTTGACAGACTTGAGATAGATGATTTAGGGCTTGACAAGCTTGACCGCAGACTGCTTGAGATGATTATAAAGGGCTACGGCGGAGGACCTGTCGGACTGCAAACTCTTGCGGCGGCAATCGGCGAGGAGTCAGTGACACTTGAGGACGTATGCGAGCCGTATCTTATGCAGCTGGGATTTATTTCAAAGACGCCGAGAGGCAGAGTTGCGACACAGCTTGCCTATGACCATCTGGGGATTTTAAAGGACGGACAAATGCACCTTTAAAAGCAAAATAACAGATACAAAGGAGAAACTTGGAGATGGGAAGACTTTTTGGAACTGACGGAGTAAGGGGAGTTGCGATAAGCGAGCTTACGACTGAGCTTGCGATGCAGATAGGACGTGCGGCGGCTTTGGTTTTAGCTGAGGGCTGCCAAAGCAAGCCGAAGATTTTTATCGGCAAGGACACGAGAATTTCAGGCGACGTGCTTGAAGCGGCGCTTGTGGCAGGAATATGCTCTGTGGGAGCGGACGCTTATATTCTGGGAGTTGTTCCTACGCCTGCGACAGCGTATCTTGTGAGAAAGCACGGCGCAGACGCAGGAGTTGTAATAAGCGCATCTCACAACTCGGTTGAGTTTAACGGGATCAAGCTTTTTTCTTCTACTGGCTTTAAGCTGGACGATGAAACAGAGGAAAAAATAGAGGCTCTGATTCTGGATTCTCCTGAAAGGCTTGCGGTTAAGGACGGCTGTGAGGTGGGCAGGATAGTCCATTTTGAGCAGGCGGCTGACGAGTATACTGAATATATAAAATCGGCGGCTAAGGCGGATCTGAGCGGAATAAGGGCTGTAATAGACTGCGCAAACGGTGCGGCAAGCAGGTGCGCCAAGAGGATTTTTACAGAGCTGGGAGCTGACTTCATCTTTATCAGCGCAGAGCCTGACGGAACTAATATAAATGATAGCTGCGGTTCTACTCATATGGAGAATTTAATCGCTAAGGTGAGTGAGCTTAACGCAGACGTGGGGCTTGCGTTTGACGGCGATGCGGATCGCTGTCTTGCGGTTGATGAAAACGGTGAGATGATAGACGGCGACAAGCTGCTTGCGATTTTTTCAAAGTATTTTAAGCAAAACGGCAGTCTTGGCAAGGATACCTGCGTTGTGACGGTTATGACAAATATCGGGTTTTACAAGTTTGCTGAAGCTGAGAAAATTGAGGCGGAGAAAACCGCTGTGGGCGACAGGTATGTGCTTGAGCGTATGCTTGAGGGCGGATTTAATTTAGGCGGAGAACAGTCTGGTCATGTGATTATGCTCGATTATTCGACCACGGGCGACGGAGAGCTTACAGGTCTTAAGCTTTTGGAAATCATGGCGCAGAGCAAGAAAAAAGCCAGCGAGCTTGCAGGAGAAATGGAGAGCTTTCCGCAGGTGCTTGTCAATGTTAAAATCACAGCGGACAAAAAGGGCTTGTGGAGCAAAAACCAAGCGGTTACTGAAAAGATTAAAGAGATTGAGCAGCTTTTGGGAAGCGATGGAAGAATACTTGTGCGTGAAAGCGGAACAGAGCCGCTGGTGAGGATAATGCTTGAAGGCAGGGACATCAGTCAGATAACCGAGCTTGCAGAACAGACGGCGGAGAAAGTAAGAGAAATGTAAATGAGAACAGCGGACAAATGGCAGGATTATAAAATAATAGACGCTTCTGGCGGAGAAAAGCTTGAAAGCTGGGGCGGCAAGCTTTTGGTGCGTCCGGATCCACAGATTATTTGGAACACTCCGCACGAAACTAAGCTTTGGAATCAAGCGGACACAGTTTACCACCGCTCAAAAAAGGGCGGCGGCGAGTGGGAGGTAAGAAAACAGCTTCCCGAAAGGTGGACTATAGGCTATCACGATCTTAAGTTTATAATTCGTCCGACAGGCTTTAAGCACACTGGGCTTTTTCCTGAGCAGGCGGTGAACTGGGATTATATGAGCGAGAAAATAAAGCACTCTTCTCGTCAGGTTAAGGTGCTAAATCTCTTTGCCTACACAGGCGGCGCAACGCTTGCCTGCGCAAGAGCGGGAGCGAGTGTAACTCACGTTGACGCTTCAAAGGGAATGGTTTCGTGGGCAAGAGAAAACGCAGCGCAAAGCTCTCTTTCAGATAAGCCGATTTGTTGGCTGGTGGACGACTGTGAGAAGTTTGTAAAGCGTGAAATAAGACGAGGTAATCGCTATGATGCGATTATAATGGATCCGCCGAGCTACGGACGAGGACCTAACGGCGAGGTGTGGAAGCTTGAGGACTGTATCTTTGAGCTAGTTAAGCTTTGCGCACAGCTGCTTGACGACAAAGCGATTTTCTTTTTGCTTAACAGCTATACCACAGGACTTTCGCCGTCGGTTATGGCATATATACTGGGTGAGGGAATTGCAAAACGCTTTGGAGGAAATGTTTTCGCAGACGAAATCGGACTTAAGGTTCAGTCGTCAGGCTTGTTTCTTCCGTGCGGCTCAACGGCGATATGGGAAAGCAAGTAGTTTTAATGGAGCATAGGTGTAAGGTTACGGTAGTTGACAAAAAGCTTTATCTGTAATTGCAGGAGCAGTTTTGCGCCATACCGCAGAGCGGAAAATGTCCGTGCTATAATGTCGGCGATGAATTTATACTTTGCCGTAATGACGAAAGAGATGACTTCTGGCATATGGGAGCAGGTACTCTTGTGAAGTCGGGAGAGCCTGATGAGGATCTGGTTCATTCTCCTGGAACTGCTCACGCAGGAGCTGACGGAGTGCCGTTTTGCTCGGAAGCGTGGGACGCAGTCAGCAGATACATTTACACAGCTTTGCAGAGCGGAAGCATTATGCACGGCTGTATGAACGACGACAAGGTTATGATAGCCTGCTGCAACGACGGAAAAAGACCTGTGATTTTTAAGATAGAGTGGATAGATGTAGAATAAAGGGAAAGGTAAAAATGGAAAACAAATACAACCTGACTGCTGAAGATAACATTATGTATGCAAAAAGGAATATCGTTGACAGCATCTACAGCGAAGCAAGGCTGGAGGGCGTGGGCGTTACCTATCCTGATACCCAGGAGATTTACGAGGGCAGAGCAGTAGCTGGTCTTAGCATTGAGGAAACGATAAAGGTAAATAATTTAAAGCACGCATGGCAGTTTATTCTTGAAAATATAGATTATCCGCTTAATCTTAGATTTGTAAGACAGCTTAATCAGGAAATAGGCAGAGGCATTGTAATTGACGCAGGAAATTTACGGCGGACAGACGTTAAAATTGGCGGCACTTTATGGAAGCCTGATATACCGAACGAGGAAGAGGTTGTCCGATTCTTTGATGGCATAAACAGCGAAGCGGCTTCTGCAACGGACGTTGGCATTGACGTTATGCTTTACATTATGCGAGCTCAGCTTTTTATGGACGGCAACAAAAGGACGGCGCAGCTTGCCGCAAATAAAATTATGATTAGCTATGGCGCAGGTATTATTTCAATTCCTGTTGACAGACAGCGTGATTTTTTGTCTTTGCTGATTAACTATTATGAAACGGCTGACGAAAATGATATAAAGCAATTTATTTATGATTTTTGTATTGACGGCTTTGACAGCTATGCGCAAAAAAATAAGTCATTATAACGCAAGGCTTAAAAAAAAGGAAAGGTAAAATGAACGTATTTTTAGACGCAGACAACATATCCTTTTCGTATGAAAAGGCAGGAGTGAACGATGTTCTCAAGGGCGTTTCACTTAGCGTTGAAAAGGGCGAATTTGTCGCAGTATTAGGGCATAACGGTTCGGGAAAATCAACGCTTGCAAAGCATTTTAACGCTATAAATATTCCCGACAGCGGCAGCGTTAAGGTAAACGGGATGGATACAGGCGATGAGAAAAATCTGCTTGATATACGCAGCTGTACGGGAATGGTTTTTCAAAATCCTGACAATCAGATAGTTGCGACAATTGTCGAGGAGGACGCAGCGTTTGCACTTGAAAATCTGGGGGTTGAGCCTAAGGAAATCCGCAGGAGAGTTGACGAAGCGCTAAAGGCTGTGGATATGTACGATTATCGTATGTACGCTCCGCACAAGCTTTCGGGCGGACAAAAGCAAAGAGTTGCTATAGCGGGAATACTTGCGATGGATCCCGACTGCATTTTGCTTGACGAGCCTACCGCTATGCTTGACCCGAGAGGAAGAAGCGAGGTTATGAGTACGATAAAGAAGCTTAATAAAGAGCGTGAGGTTACAATCGTGCTTATCACTCATTATATGGACGAGGCGGCGCAGGCACAGAGGGTAGTTGTGATTGACGAGGGCGAAATAATGATTGACGGCAGGCCGAAGCAGATTTTTTCACAGGTGGAAACGATGAAGAATTTAGGACTTGACGTTCCGCAGGCGACGGAGCTTGCATGGAGACTAAGAAAGGCAGGCTTTGAGATGCCGAAGGATATTCTGACTGAGGACGAATGTGCTAAAGCGATAAGCAGGCTTTTGGGATAGAAAAAGGAAAGGGAAAAGATGTCGGTTATTCAGACGCAGGAGCTTACCTACATTTACGGAGAAAATACGCCGTTTAAAAAGACGGCTCTTGACAAGGTGAGTATTGAGATAAACGATGGTGAGATTGTCGGAATTATAGGGCATACCGGCTCGGGAAAATCTACGCTTATTCAGCACTTTAACGGACTGCTTAAGCCGTCGTCGGGCAAGGTGATTGTTGACGGCGAGGATTTTATTGAGGACAAGGAAAAGCTGAGAATCGTGCGCTTTAAAGTCGGACTGGTTTTTCAGTATCCCGAATATCAGCTTTTTGAGGAAACGGTGTATAAGGATATAGGGTACGGACCTAAAAATATGGGGCTTGACGAGGGAGAAATTGATCGAAGAATACATTCGGCAGCTAAGCTTGTAGGGCTTGACGAGGCGCTTTTGGAGAAGTCACCGTTTGAGCTTTCGGGCGGACAGAAAAGACGTGCGGCGATTGCGGGAGTTATGGCGATGGAGCCTAAGGTTTTGATTTTAGACGAGCCTGCTTCAGGACTTGATCCGCAGGGCAGAGACAGGATATTCGAGATGATCAAGAGCTATCACGAGCAAAAGAAAAATGCGGTGCTTGTGGTTTCGCACTCGATGGAGGACATAGCGAAGATTGCGGACAGAATACTTGTGATGAACGAGGGAAAGGTTTTCTACTTTGATACTCCGCCTAAGGTTTTTTCAAGGAGTGAGGAGCTTGAGCAGATAGGCTTGTCAACGCCGCAGGTCACGAGGATTTTTAGAAAGCTTAACGAGATGGGATATAATCTGCCGCAGGATGTATACACGGTAAAGTATGCTGAAAAGGTATTAAAGGAGAGACTTTTGGAAAAAGGGAAAGTGTGAGGACAATTTGCTTAAGGATATAACGCTGGGACAGTATTTCCCCGGAGATTCTGTTATTCATAAAATGGATGCAAGGGTAAAGCTTTTGCTGACTATTGCTTTTATAATAATGCTTTTTGCGGCGAAAAATATGTACTCTCTTTTGGTGGGAGTGGTTTTTGCGCTCTTAAGCTTTGCTATATCGAAAATTCCGTTTTCGATGATAAGGACAAGCTTAAAGCCGATAGTGCCGATTGTTATTTTTACCGCATTGCTTAATATTTTGTTTGTTTCTACAGGAGAAGAGCTTTTTAGCATTTGGGTTATAACTATAACCGACGAGGGTTTAGACACAGCGGTTTATATGGTTGTGAGAATTGTCTGCTTAATAATAGGCTCATCGCTTCTCACCTACACCACGTCGCCGATTGATTTAACGGACGCCATTGAGCGGCTGCTTCGTCCGCTGAAAAAAATCAAGGTTCCTGTGCATGAGCTTGCTATGATGATGACGATTGCGCTTAGGTTTATTCCTACTCTTATTGAGGAAACGGACAAGATTATGAGTGCGCAGAAGGCGAGAGGCTCGGAGCTTGATACGGGAAATTTGAAGCAAAAGGTAAAGAGTATGCTTCCGATTGTTATACCGCTGTTTGTTTCATCGTTTCGCAGAGCCGAGGAGCTTGCGACAGCGATGGAGTGCCGCTGTTATCACGGCGGCGAGGGCAGAACCAAAATGAAGCAGCTTACGCTCACCTACAGAGATTTGTCAGGTTCAATTTACACGGCGATATTTATAGCCGCCGTTGTCGCTTTGAATATCATCATTAAATAAGGGAAAAATACTTATGAGAAATTTTAAGGTGCTGATGGCTTACAAAGGAACTGCGTATCACGGCTTTCAGCGGCAGAGCAACGCTTATACCATACAGCAGGCGGTTGAGGAGGCTTTGACTCAGCTTATCGGCGAGGAAATTACGATTTTCGGCTGCTCGCGCACAGACGCTAAGGTTCACGCAAGACAGTTTTGCTTTAGCTTTAAAACCGAAAGCGCAATACCATGCGAGGGGATTATAAACGGAGCGAATAATATTTTGCCTAACGACATTTGCATATTGAGCTGTGAACAAGCGCATGAGGATTTTCACGCAAGGTACTGCTGCAAGGGCAAGGAATATGAATATAGGATTTTAAACAGCAGTATGAAAAATCCGTTTTTGAGCGATAGTACCTGCTTAATTCAAAAGCATATTGACGAGAGGCTGTTGAACGAGCAGGCAAAGGCTTTTGTCGGAACGCACGATTTCAAAGCGTTTTGCTCCGCCGACTGCGACAAGGAAAATACAGTCAGAGAAATTTTCAGCTTTAATGTCAGGCGAGAGGGAGAAATTGTGATTTTCACCGTTTCAGGAAGCGGTTTTTTGTACAATATGGTTAGGATTATGGTCGGCACGCTTGTGTATATAGGCGAGGGAAAAATCGAGAAAGATTCTATTCCTGAGCTGCTTGAAAAGGGTGACAGAACGCTTGCGGGAAAGACACTTGCGCCGCAGGGACTAATTTTAAACAGAGTGTTTTATTGATTTAAGGTGTGAAAAAGAGAGGGTTTTTGAAAGGAGAAGTTATGGCGGACAATAAAAAGGGCGAGGAAAAAAGAGCCGTACATACAGATATAAAATCTGTGCGCAAAACCGAGCGTTCAATCAGGACGCTGAAAAGAATTTTAGCAGTACTGATAGTTTTGCTTATAGGTCTTATAATATATACCACTTATCCGTTTTGGCTGCCAATGCTGGAGGATATTTTTGATAAGCCGTCTGAAACGATAGCTAACAATGGAGAGCTTGAATCTGGAAACTTTCCTATTGATCCTGACGAGGATTCGTATGAAATTTACGCTGTCAAAAATAATCTAATGACAGCGGACGCTTATAATTTAGTTTTTTATGATGAAAACGGCAAGGAGCGTTCAAGCTACAGCTATTCCTATTCAAATCCCATTGTGAGAGTAAGCTCAAAAAGAGTGCTGGTATTTGACAGCGGCTCATATGATTTTGCAGTTTATAACAAGAGCGGAGAGATCTATTCAAAAAGCTTAGACGAGGTTATTCTTACAGGCGCAATAGGTGCAGACGGCACTGCGGCAATTGTGACGGAAAGCGATAAATACGCTTCTGTCATGACCGTTTATGACGGCGATGGAAAGGAAATTTACAGCTACAGCTGTACACAGAGAATAATAGCTGTTTCGATTGACGATGACGGTGAGGGCTGCACACTGTGTACATTTTCCTCTGATGACGGGGAAATATATTCACAGGCACGCACTCTTGATTTCAGCGAGGACGGCGAACAGATGCTAAGCGATAGCTTGGAATGTTTAGCTTTGGGCTGTGTAAAAAATGATGCGGGAAATATAGTAGTTGTCGGCGATACGGGAATTTATACCGTTTCAAGCGAGGGCGGACTTGTTTCAAGTCTTGATTTTGACGGAGAGCTTTTAAGTATGAGCATGGATTCATCTTGTACGGCATTGCTTGTTTCATCGAACACAGACGACAGCTTTTCTCTTATCATAGCGCAGGCGGACGCTCAGAGTGATGAAAGCTATAGAATTGTTGAAGCAGATTCCTCCTCAAAGCTTGTAAGGATAGCTGACGACAGAGTTTTGCTTTTGAGCTCAGGCAAGGTTGAGTCCTATGCTTTCAGTGCGACAATAGCCGCAACGGCGGAGCTTGAAAAGGAGTACTCCGATATGGTATATATAAACGGTGCGCTGTATCTTTCGGGCAAGCAGGGAATTGATAAGCTTGCGTTTGAAATGTAAGGAGATAGAATGGTTTTTTCACTTCTGCTTGATATAATAGTCGGAATTTTAATAATAGTACCTGTGATAAGAGGTGCATTTAAAGGCTTTAAGCGGATTGTTATTTCAATTGTAACCTTTATTATTGCGGCTTTGCTTGCGTATTTATTGTCAAATATTTTCGCACAGCCTGTCTACAATGCGTTTTTCCGTGAAAGAGTTTTGGAAAGCTGTGAATCAGCTTTTGAAAGCGTTGATCCTGTATCAAACGCACAGCAGCTTTTAAGCGATTACGGAATAGAAGTTTCTGACGATGAGTTAAGAAGTGCAATGAGCGAAAGTGGAAACGCCGCACAGTCTGCGGAGGAAATAGCGGAAGAATACGGACTTTCCTCAAGCGGATTTTCAAGCGAGCTGACTGAAGCTTTAGAGCAGAAGCTGCCGCAGGCTTTTTCAGAAGCTCTTTCGTCAAGAGTGTTTGATATTTTCGATTATGATTTGTCAAGCGATGAGATGTACGATATAATTCAGGCGGCGTCACAGTCAAGCGATAATGCCGCAGAGTATGTCGAGGAAAATTTTATTTCTCCGCTTTGCGTTTCAATTATTGAGCTGGTGCTTTACATTTTGACTTATATCTTGGTAAAGCTGATTTTAAGACTGCTGCTGTTTGTTTTCGGTTTTGATTTAAAGGCAGGCGCACAGTCTGTCGGCGACAGCGTTCTGGGAGTGCTTGCAGGACTGATAAGCGGTCTTATAAATGCTGCTGTTTATGTGATGGTTATCAGAATGTTTGTAAACTCAAGCGGAGGAGCACTGTCGCTTGACTTTTCAAGCTCTGTGCTGTTTTTGCCGATTTACAATTTCCTCTACGGAGGGAGCTAAGACTTTAATTTTTGTGAATTTAGTTACAATTTATTCATGATTATATGCTATACTTATTTTTGTATTGTATCGGGAAGCATGATTGCCCGAACGATAACATTTTTATAAAGGAGCAATGTGTTATGAAAAATACTGCCGCTACACTTTTGGCGCAGAAGCAATCGGGAGAAAAAATAACGATGCTTACTGCTTATGATTATACAACGGCTTGTATTGAGGACGAATGCGGAGTGAATTCTATTTTAGTAGGGGATTCGCTCGGCATGGTTATGCTGGGGTATGAAAATACCCTTTCTGTGACGATGGAGGATATGCTTCACCACACCAAGGCTGTGACAAGAGGAGCAAAAAACGCTTTTGTTGTCGCCGATATGCCGTTTATGTCGTATCAGACGAGCGTCTATGACGCAGTAGTCAATGCTGGCAGACTTATCAAGGAGGGCGGTGCGCAGGCGGTAAAGCTTGAAGGTGGAGCGGCCGTGGCTGAACAGATTAAGGCGATAGTCGATTCGTCAATTCCCGTGGTGGCTCATTTAGGACTTACGCCGCAGTCGGTGAACGCTTTCGGCGGCTTCAAGGTTCAGGGTAAGGACTACCAGAGAGCCAAGCAGATTATTGAGGACGCAGATATTATTCAGAGCGCAGGAGCCTGCGCCGTGGTGCTTGAGGGCATACCCGCACCGTTAGCGGAGCTGATTTCAAAGCGGCTGGTAATTCCGACTATAGGTATAGGCGCAGGAGCAGGCTGTGACGGTCAGGTTCTGGTTTATCAGGATATGCTCGGACTTACGATAGGCCATACGCCTAAATTTGCCAAGCGATTCAGCGATGCTGCCGAGGTCTACAAAAAGGGCTTTTGCGAATATATCGAGCAGGTAAAAGCGTCGGCTTTTCCCACGGCGGAGCATAGCTACAAAATAGACGAGCAGATTATGGACGCTCTCACAAGCGAGTATGCTAAAAAGGAGGGCGAGCAAAAATGAAAATTGTAAAGACTATAGATGAGGTTCGCACGCAGGTTAAGGAGTGGAGAACGCAGGGACTTAGCGTGGGACTTGTTCCGACTATGGGCTATCTCCACGAGGGTCACGCAAGCCTTATCGAGGCTTCAAAGCGTGACAACGACCGCACAGTGGTTTCCGATTTTGTAAATCCGATTCAGTTTGCGCCTACAGAGGATTTAGAAAGCTATCCCAGAGATATAAACCGTGATGCACAAGTGGTAGAGGAGCATGGCGGCGATTTGATTTTCAATCCTGAACCGAAGGAGATGTACAGGGACGGATTTGTTACGTTTGTGGATATGAGCGTGCTTACAGAGGAGCTTTGCGGACTAAGCCGTCCTACGCATTTTCGAGGAGTCTGCACGGTGGTGTCAAAGCTGTTTAACATTGTGCGCCCTGACAGAGCGTATTTTGGCAAAAAGGACGCCCAGCAGCTTGCGGTTATAAAGCGCATGGCTGAGGATTTAAATATGGATATTGAGATAATCGGCTGTCCGATTGTCAGAGAGAGCGACGGACTGGCAAAGAGCTCGCGCAACACCTATTTAAACGAGGAGGAGCGCAAGGCTGCGCTTGTGCTTTCAAAGGCTGTTTTCTGCGGAATTAATGAGGTAAAAAGCGGACAGAAAAACTGTAAGAATATCCTTGATAAAATGAAAGGGATTATCTTAAATGAGCCGCTTGCGAAAATAGATTATGTGAAAATGGTTGATGCAAAAACCATGCGGCAGATTGAAACGCTTGACAGAAATGCACTTTGCGCAATGGCTGTTTATATAGGAAAGACGAGGCTTATAGATAACTTCTTTACTGAAGATATTTTGTGATGAAAGGTGAAGGGCTATGACAATTTCGATTTTAAAGAGCAAGCTTCACCGCGCCGTCGTCACTCAGGCGGAGCTTAACTATGTGGGAAGCGTAACTATAGATGAGGATTTGATGGAAGCGGCAGGCTTTGTCGAATATGAGCACGTCCATATAGTTAATATTAACAGTGGAAGCAGAATAGAAACCTATGTGATTGCAGGTCAGCGGGGCAGCGGAGTGATTTGTCTTAACGGAGCGGCGGCGAGATGCGGTCAGCGCGGAGACAAGGTTATAATTATGGCGTATGCGGACGTAACTGAGCAGGAGGCAAAGGAAAATCCGCCAAAGGTGGTTTTCGTAGACGAGCATAACAGGATTTTAAAAATTGCGAGGTACGAAAAGCACGGAACCCTGGAGGAAATGCAAAGCGAGGAAAATAAATGATACTTGCGGTGGATATAGGAAATTCAAATATAGTTATCGGGTGCTTTGATAAAAATGAAATAATGTTTATCGAGCGGCTTTCTACAAACCATAGCTCCACGCAGATGGAGTACACGGTTATGATAAGGAATATACTTGATCTTAACGGACTTGACGGTGAAAAAATTGATGGCGGAATAATTTCATCTGTAGTTCCGCAGATTACCGAAACGGTAAGGCTCGCAATGGAGCGTCTAGGCTGCGGCAGAGTTATGGTTGTAGGACCTGGAATAAAAACGGGGCTTAAGATACTTCTTGACAATCCTGCGCAGCTTGGCTCTGACAGAGTTGCGGACGCTGTGGCGGCGGTAAATCTGTATAAAGCGCCGCTGATCTTAATAGACATGGGAACTGCAACGACGATTTCTGTGATAGACGCCGATGAAAGCTTTTTAGGAGGAATGATTATTCCAGGGCTTGCGGTGTCGCTTGATTCACTGACAAGCCGAACCTCACAGCTTCCTAACATAAGTCTTACTCCACCTAAGCGTGTGATAGGTACAAACACCGTTGACTGCATGAAAAGCGGAATTTTGTATGCAACGGCGGCAAGCCTTGACGGAGTTATAGAAAGAATAGAGGAGGAGCTTGGAGAAAGCTGCACGGTTATTTCAACGGGCGGACTTGCCGATAAGGTTATAGGCTATTGCAAAAGAGAAATTTTGCTTGACGAAACGCTTTTGCTTAAGGGCTTGAAAATTATATATGAGAAAAATAAAAACGGAGGAATATAAATGAAACTTAACGGTTCTGATTTACTTCTTGAGTGCCTGCTAGAGCAGGGCGTAGATACAATTTTCGGCTATCCGGGAGGCGCAGTGCTTAATATTTATGATGCGCTGTATAAGTATTCGGATAAAATCAATCATGTAATTACAGCGCATGAGCAGGCTGCCTGTCATGCGGCGGACGGCTATGCGAGAACGACAGGCAAAACCGGAGTGGTGCTTGCAACCTCTGGCCCAGGAGCCACAAATCTTGTCACGGGAATTGCGACTGCGAATATGGACTCTGTGCCGCTTGTTGCTATAACTGGAAACGTGGGAACTGCGTCGCTCGGACTTGATTCCTTTCAGGAGGTTGACATCTGCGGAATAACGATGCCGATTACAAAGCACAACTTTATCGTAAAGGATATAACAAAGCTTGCGGACACGGTAAGAGAAGCTTTCTACATAGCAAACGAGGGCAGAAAGTGTCCTGTGCTTATTGACATTCCAAAGGATATAACCGCACAGCTTTGCGAGTATACCTACAAAAAGCCGAGAGTAGTGGTAAACCACAATCCTGACGATATAAACGCACAGATTGACGCTGCGGCTGAAATGATAAAGTCAAGCGAGCGTCCGTTTATCTATGCGGGCGGTGGAGTGGTTTCCTGCAATGCACAGGAGGAGCTAAAGGAGCTTGCTGAAAAAATAGACTCGCCAATTTCACTTTCCTTTATGGGACAGACGGCTTTTAACAATAAGGACAAGCGTTATATCGGTATGCTTGGTATGCACGGAACAAAAACGGCGTCGCTGACATTTGGCGAGTGCGATCTTATGATAGCTCTGGGAACTCGTTTTTCAGACCGAGTTGCGCTTAATACCAATACCTTTGCAAAGCACACAAAGGTAGTTCATATCGACATAGACCCTGCGGAAATAGGAAAGAACGTAACTGCGGACTGCTGTGTAAACGGCGATTTAAAATATATTCTTTCACGCTTAAATGAGATTTTGCCTGAAGCAAAGCATTCCGAATGGAATCAAAGGATAAGCGAATGGAAGAGTGAGTACGATAAGCCTATGCAGCCGATAACCGATGCTGACGAGGTTTTGCCTGATCAGGTTTTAAAGACGCTCTGCGCTTTGGCAGGAGAGGACGCAATAATCACTACCGAGGTAGGACAGCATCAGATGTGGACGGCTCAGTACTATGATTTTGTAAAGCCGAGAACCTTCGCTTCAAGCGGCGGACTGGGAACTATGGGATATGGACTTGGTGCGGCTATAGGCGCAAAGCTTGGCAATCCTGATAAACTGGTAGTCAATGTAGCGGGCGACGGCAGCTTCTTTATGAACTGCAACGAGCTTTCTACTCTTGCAAAGCATGGTATTCCGATAGTGGAGCTTGTCTTTGAAAATAACGTTTTAGGAATGGTAAGACAGTGGCAGAGAATTTTTTATGACAAGCGTTTTTCACAGACTACTATTGACAGAGGAACAGATATGATGAAGCTTGCTCAGGGATTTGGCATTGAGGGAGTGAGAATTTCCAAAAAGAGTGAAATAGAGAGCGGACTTAAGTATGCGCTTGAGTGCGGCAGACCCTGCCTTGTTGAGTGTGTAATAGACAAGGACGTAAACGTTCTGCCGATGGTAGTGCCGGGCGGAGATGTGCTTAAGCCGATTATGGAGATTTCTTTAGATTAAAAATACAACAAACGAAAAAAAGGAAGTGCGATGAACAGGAGAAAGGATAAAAAATTTTGGCAGACGCTTGCTATTGTAGTGGTGGGAGTTCTGCTTTACTGGGGACTTACCAATTACAAGGTGGTAGGGCATTGGATAGGCTTGCTTGTTGAAGTGCTGTCGTCATTTATAATCGGCTTTGTAATTGCGCTTATTCTCAATGTTCCGATGAGCTTTATAGAAAGAAAGCTTTTTAGACCGAGAAAGGACGGCAAGGAGAGAGGAAAGCTTTTTAAAAGACTTTCAAGACCTGTTTCGATTGCGCTTACCTACCTGCTTTGTTTAGGAGTAATAGCGGCGGTAATTGCTCTGCTTGTGCCGTCGATAAGGGATACCTTTTCACAGCTTTATGCGCAGGTTCCTGATTTTATCGTCAGAGTGTTTAACACAGCAAAGAATAATCCGACCCTTAACGAGTGGATTGAAAACGCTGATTTGTCGGCTGATGAGGTTATAAACACGCTCAGCGAGAAGCTAAGCGACACAACAATAGTTTCGAGCACGCTTTCGGGAGTTTTCAGCTTTGTTTTCGGCACTGTGACGGGAGTGGTGAATTTCTTTCTTGGAGTTGTATTTTCAATATATATGCTTTTGCAAAAGGAGAAGCTTAAGGATCAGCTCTACCGCTTTACGATGGCGGTTTTCCCTGAAAGGGTCGCTAAGGAGCTTTGCCATATCGGCAATCTTTCTAAGGCTAAGTTTTCAAGCTTTCTTTCAGGTCAGGGACTTGAAGCCTGTATACTTGGTTCGCTCTGCACAATTGGAATGAAAGCTTTCGGCTTTCCGTATGCTGCAACTATAGGACTTCTTGTAGCGGTAACTGCATTTATTCCGATAGCAGGAGCCTTTATCGGAGCAGGAGTCGGAGCACTGCTTATAATGATTACTTCGTTTAAAAAAGCACTGCTGTTCGTACTTTTTATTATAGTGCTTCAGCAGATAGAGGGGAATCTGATTTATCCTAAGGTTGTGGGGAAATCGGTGGAGCTTCCTGGAATTTGGGTGCTTTTTGCAGTGACAATCGGCGGAAATATCGGCGGTATATTCGGAATGTTTATAGCAGTTCCTATTTGCTCGATAGTCTATACGCTTCTGGGCGAAATGGTGGCTTATTTAAGCAAAAGTAAAGAAAAGGACAAGGATATATCGTATGATGAAGCGGGCAGTGAGGTCTGATGGAAAGTTTACAGCGGCAGTTTTGTGATGACTGCCGCCTTTGTTTTGGCTGAAATATTTAATGAGATTGTATTGAGGCTTGCAAGTCTATCTTTGATTTTAGGTAAATATGCAGAAAAATGTAAAGAAAAAAATTATATTCAGTGAAATTGTAACAATTCGGTTAAAAAGGTTGACAATTTGGAAAAGAGCGTGTATAATAAAAGAAGAAGTGGTGCTTTTGTCGAAATAAGTGGGAAGCACCGAAAGTTTATTTTTTAGAAAGGATGAAGGTTATGATGAAAAGGGCAGTTGGACTGGTTTTAGCTTTGGCAGTCGCTATGAATTCAGCCGTAGTAGGCTTTGCTCAGTCTGGTTCATCAAAAACGACATCAGCGCAGCAGGACATAATAGAATACGCAGAGGAGCATGAGGATCCGCAGCTTGGAAGATATTACGATTCTCTTGAGGAGGAGTCCACCGACAGTGATTTTACCACGTTTGGATATTCAAACAGCTCTATTACACATAGTTCTGAATTTGACGATATGGAAAAGGTGTGGGGTATTGACGTTTCCTACTACCAGTATGACATTGACTGGGATGAGGTTAAGGACGACGGCATAGATTTTGCAATTATAAGAGTAGGCTACAGAGGTTATGGCTCGGCAGGTACGCTTGTGCTTGATACAAAGTTTAAAGAGAATATTGAGGGCGCGATTGATGCAGGCTTAGAGGTTGGAGTTTATTTCTATACTCAGGCGATAACTACAACGGAGGCTAAAGAGGAAGCGGATTTTGTGCTTAAGTACATAAGCTCATACGACTTGGATTTGCCGGTGTACTTTGATATTGAATCAGTTGACTATGCAACGGGCAGACTTGACAGCGCAGGACTTACTAAGAGCGAAAAGACAAAGCTTTGCGAGGCTTTTTGTGACAGAATAGAGGACAACGGCTATGAAGCGGGAGTTTATGCAAACAAGTATTGGCTCACCTCTATGATTGACGGAGAAGCTTTGGGCGAAGAGTATAAAATATGGGTTGCTCAGTATAATACCGAGTGTACATATACGGGTACATATCAGACTTGGCAGTTTACAGGTTCGGGTTCTATTTCGGGAATTGATACGTCAGTTGATATAGATGTTGATTATCGGGAGGACACTTCTAAAGTCAGTGCTCCGACAATTTATACGACTGTAACCGACAGCACTGTTAAGATTTCATGGGACAAGGTAAGCGGTGCGACAAAATATATAGTTTACAGAAAAATGACGGACGGCACTTATAATAAGCTGGGAGAAACCACGTCCACATCCTATTTGCTTGAGAGAAAAAGCAGTTGGACAAGCGGAACCATATCATATTGCGTGAGAGCGGTTAAACAAACATCTTCAAAGACATACTATAGCTCGTACAGTAATGTAAGCGTGGCAAAATTTACATTTCCAGCAACGGTAAAGGTTAAGTCGTATAAGGCTGTAAATTCGCAAAATATAAAGCTTACATGGGCAAAGGCAAGCAATGCCGAGGGCTATAGAGTATATATTTATGACACTTCTAAAAAGAAATGGGTAAGTTTAAAAACGCTTTCAGGCGCTTCAAATACTTCATATACCATTACGGGTTTAACGGCGAACACATCGTACAAATTTAAGGTTAAAGCTTACAGACACGGAACAAAGTCTACCACATGGGGAATATCCTCAGATACTTTTACTGCAAAGACAGAAACAGTAACACTGCCAAGTACGCCTACTATAAAATCGGCGACAAAGGCAAAGACCTCGATTACTCTAAATTGGAGTAAATCGAGCAATGCAAAGGGTTACAGAATTTATAAATATGATACCGATAAAAAGAAATGGGTAAGTGTAAAAACGCTTTCAGGTCAGTCTAATTGTAGCTATACGGTAACCGGACTTATTGAGGGAACGACATACAAATTTAAGGTTAAGGCATATACCAGAGATTCCGCAGGCTATGCGGTTTGGGGAACATCTTCATCTACTTATTCGGTAACGACTAAGCAGGTGACTTTGCCTAGCACTCCTTCGATAAAATCAACATCAACCAGAACTGCGGCTACAGTAACGCTGAAATGGAGCAAGTCGTCAAACGCAAGAGGCTACAGAGTTTATATGTATGATACAACAAATAAAAAGTATGTCAGAGTGGCAACGCTTCACGGTCAGTCAAATTGCAGTTATACAATTACAGGCTTGACTCCTTCCACTACATATAAATTTAAGGTTAAGGCATTCACTAGAAATTCTGCGTCAGCGGCGGTTTGGGGAACAGCATCAAGCGCATATTCAATAAAAACAAAATCAATAACGCTTCCCAGTACGCCGACAATAAGCTCCGCTTCATCGACCAGCAGTACAGTTACTCTTAAGTGGACCAAGGCCAGCAATGCAGAGGGTTACAGAATTTATAAATATGATACCAATAAAAAGAAATGGGTAAAGATTACAACAATTTACGGTCAGTCAAACTGTAGCTACACAGTTACAGGGCTTAGCTCTTCTACTACCTACAAATTCAAGGTAAAGGCGTTTACCAGAGATTCTGCAGGCTGTGCGGTTTGGGGAACATCCTCAGCTGCGAAGAGCGCTACTACAAAATAAAAAAATTTTCTGCGGCGGAGTAGCTTCCGCCGTATTTTTTGACATTGTGTTTAAGACTTAAAGCTTTTAACCATATGTATATTTTGCTAACGTAATCGTTTGAAAAATGGCGAAAATTCGTCCTTTTGACAGTAAAATATTTTTATATTCGTGATTGACAAATAAAAAAGAATAGTGTATAATAAACAAAGTCAAAAGCCTGAAAAAATTTTAGTATAAGAATTTGAAAGGAGAGGAAGGATTATGTTTCAGATTAAATGGCTTTGTCAGAATATGAAAGGGTACAGAGCGACGTATATGCTGTGCCTGATTTTGGATGTTGTATGCGCTTTGTCTGCTATAGTTTTACCGCATTTAAGCTCAAAAATTGTAGATGATTACATTACAGGAGAAAATGCGGCTGAGAATCTGGCGAATGACAGGAACGGTTTATTTCTGCTGCTGATTGCGATTATCGGAATAGCAGTTTTGAGCGATGTTTTGAGGTATATCTATAACATGAGTGCTGAAACCTCCTCTCAGGGCTTGGTTTATCGCCTGCGCACGCACCTTTTCGAGCGTGTTCAGCGTCAGGATATGTCCTTTTACGACAGCAGCCGCACGGGAGATTTGATGACGAGGCTCACGGGAGATTTAGATATGGTTCGCCACACTATTTCGTGGGTAGTTCCAAACTTTGTCAGCTCTGTAGTACTGTTTTGCGTTTCAATGGTTTACTTTTTTACGATTGATGTGAAGATGGCGCTTGTACTGCTTTCGGTTACTCCGTTTCTTTTTGTCGCCGCTTTGATATTTAAGCGGATTATCAGACCTATGTATGTTGAACTGAGAGAAAAGCTTGCGAAAATGAACACCGACGCTCAGGAAAACATTTCAGGAAACAGAGTGGTCAAGGCTTTTGCCAGAGAGGACTATGAAAAGGAAAAGTTTCAGCGAACAAATTCAAATTATTCAAACGCCAACAAAAAAAGCTGCGATTACTCGTCTTAATATCTCTCCCTTTATGGACGGTCTTGCGAATCTTTTGTCGGTTATTTTGCTGATATGTGGCGGAATGTTTTTGATAAACGGCTCAATAACGATGGGAGAATATGTTGCTGTTTCAAGTCTTATCTGGGCTATTGAAAATCCTATGAGAATGCTTGGAACATACATAAACGATATTCAGAGATTTATGGCTTCGGCAACAAAGATTATAGAAATTTATTATTCACAGCCGCTTATAAAGGACAGAGAGGACGCTGTAAAAACAGGCAGTCTTAACGGCGATATTGAGTTTAAAAACGTAAGCTTCAGCTTCGGCGATAAAAAGGTGCTTGACGATATTTCATTCAGCATAAAAGCAGGGGAAACCGTTGCGATTATGGGCGAAACGGGTTCGGGAAAAACCACGCTTATAAATCTCATTCCACGCTTTTACGACCCGTCATACGGCGAGGTTATGGTTGACGGAATAAGCGTAAGTCACAGAAGCTTAAAGGAGCTTCGCAAAAATATCGGAATGGCGACTCAGGACGTTCTGCTCTATTCGGACACAATTGACGGAAATATCGCATACGGCGATTCTTCTATGTCGGAGGAGGACGTTAAAAGGTGCGCTTATCTTGCGGCGGCTGATGAATTTATCGAGAAAATGCCGCAGGGGTATGAAACGATAATCGGTGAAAGAGGAGTAGGGCTTTCGGGCGGACAAAAGCAGAGAATTTCTCTTGCCAGAGCGTTAGCAATTAAGCCTAAAATTCTGATTCTTGACGACACTACATCTGCAGTTGATATGGAAACGGAAGCGCACATTCAGAACAGCCTTAACAGTCTGGATTTTGACTGCACGAAGATAATAATTGCGCAGAGAATTTCTTCAACTAAGGATGCAGATAAAATTATAATACTTGACGAGGGAAAAATAAAGGAAATGGGAAGCCACGATGAGCTTTTAAAGCTTAAGGGCTACTATTATGATGTGTTTACTCTCCAGAACGAGGGCTTCGGAAAGGGGGAATAGCAGATGTCAAGAAATCGTTACGACATAGACGAGGTTTTGGAAACGCCGTTTGATATTAAGCATTTAAAGCGTTCCTATGTCTACATAAAAAAGCACAAAGCAAAAATGATAACCGCATTCGTGCTGAGTATTTTCGCTTCGCTTTCATCGCTTTTAGCTCCGCTTATAACGCAGTATGCGCTTGATGAAACGATTCCTGATAAAAATGCTTCTCAGCTTGTGCTCCTAAGCGTTTTGCTGACGCTTACCTATGCGCTTTCAATTGCGTTTTCTAATATCCGTTCAAGGATAATGACGGTGGTAGGACAGGATATTATATACGATATAAGAACAGACCTTTTCGCACATTTGCAGGAGCTGCCGTTTCAGTACTATGACGACCGTCCTCACGGAAAGATTCTGATAAGGGTTGTAAACTATGTAAACTCTGTTTCAGATATGCTTTCAAACGGAATTATAAATGTAATACTGGAGCTTCTAAATATAATTTTTATTATGATATTTATGTTCTTTGTAGACGTCAGGCTTTCGCTTTTGGTGCTTGCAGGAATACCGCTGTTTTTGCTTGTGGTATTTTTCATCAAAAGCAGACAGAGAAAGGCTTGGCAGGACGTATCGAACAAAAGCTCAAACCTTAACGCTTATCTTGAGGAAAGCGTTACGGGAGTGAGGGTGACGCAGATTTTTACCCGTGAGGAAGAGAATGAGGGGATTTTCGACAGGCTTTCAAACAAGTATCGCAAAAGCTGGATGAGGGCGGTTAAATATTCTAACCTGCTCTTTCCGATAACGGATCTTATTTCAAGCTTTTTGATTGCGGCGATTTATTTTGTAGGACTTATTATTCTGACTCCTGCTTCCGTTTCACTTGGCATTATAGTTGCGATGTCAAGCTATGCTTCAAGATTCTGGGGGCCGATAGGCAGCCTTGCTAATCTGTATAACGATTTTGTCAACAACATAGCGTATCTTGAGCGAATATTTGAAACTCTTGACGAGCCTGTAACCATCTGCGACAAGGAAAACGCTCATGAGATGCCTGAGATTGTCGGAAACATAAGCTTTGAAAACGTCACGTTCAGCTATGAGGAGGGCAATACGGTTCTTGAGAATGTTTCCTTTGAAATAAAGGCGGGCGAAAGCATTGCGCTTGTAGGACCTACTGGAGCGGGAAAATCAACGATTGTGTCGCTGCTCTCACGCTTTTACGATATTGACAGCGGTCATATAAAAATCGACGGCGAGGATATAAGCGAGGTGACGCTGAAATCCCTGCGTTCACAGATGGGAATTATGCTTCAGGACAGCTTTATTTTCAGCGGCACAGTTTTAGATAATATACGCTATGGCAAGCTTGACGCAAGCTTAGACGAGATAGTAAACGCCTCGCGCACAGTCAGAGCGGACGAGTTTATAAAGGATATGGACAAGGGCTACGACACCGAGGTGAACGAGCGAGGAACTAATTTTTCAGCAGGCGAAAAGCAGCTTATTTCCTTTGCGAGAACTTTAATTTCAGACCCGAAGATTTTGGTTCTTGACGAAGCGACATCCTCAATTGACGCACGCACCGAGCGGCTCTTGCAGCAGGGACTTGACGAGCTTCTGAAGGGCAGAACCTCTGTGATTATCGCACATCGTCTGTCAACGATAAAAAACTGCGACCGTATCATGTACATAGACCAAAAGGGAATAACCGAGTGCGGCACTCACGATGAGCTTATGGCAAAAAAGGCGATTACTATCAGCTTTATACATCTCAGCATATAACGGTTGAGGCTTAAAAAACACAGAGCCGCTCAAGCTCAGTCTCGGATTCCTCTGGAATAGTCTCGATAGAATCGGTATCACTCACCTCAACCAAGTCAACATATTCGTTCAAATCGTCACCCGAAGCACTGGAACAATCTCCAAGTACAAGTGTCAGCATCAGTGCTGAACATACTGCCGTAATTCGCTTTAGTGTTTTTATATTGGTATTATCATTTTAGTGTGCAATTACTGTTGAATTTATTACAATATATCGCAGACAAAAAAGTGAGACCGCAGCATCTGCGGTCTCACTAATAGCTTTATTCGTTTTCAAGGGTGAAGCTTACCGCTCCTACTCCTTTTTCAACTGAGTACTCATTGCTATATTCTATATTGTCTGTTTCATCAGTGCATTTAGGACGAAAGTAAAACGAAACATCCGCCGTGCTCCAGCCCTCCTCAAGTTCCCACGAACTATCAAAAGTCACTGATTCTCCGGCTTCTATTTTTGTTATATTAAGTGGATTAGCCCAAGTGATTCCTTGTTCTGTAAGATCGGTCACGGCTTGAAGATATGAACCATCATACGAGGTTACAATACGATTATCACCGTTGTTAGTTATTGTAACAGTGACATATAGCATATTTCCATCCTTACTAAATTCATAGCTGCTGCTTATAACGCCATCGGTCGACATTATCTCGGTGTCGGAAACCCATTCGTAGCCTATTTGAGTTGGCTCCGTTTGTTCAGTCTCTGATTCTTCCGCCTCAGAGGATTCGTCAGCCTGTGAGGATTCCTCGTCTTCTTCAACATCTTCTGATTCACTGCTTGAAGTTTCATAACTTTCGGATACGGAGGAGGATTCGACCGTTTCTTCTGATTCAGTGCTATCCATTTCTTCACTTTCAGTTACGGAGGAGGAATCTGCTGCTGGTATACTGCTGCCAGTGTCATCAACTTTTCCACATGAAGTGAACGCTAATGAACAGAGTATAAGAGCAAAAATTAAGATTTTGTTTTTCATAAGGGTTCCTCCTTTCAGGCTGTTACAACAGTTACGCCTAATTGACCAACAATATTTGTTACTTTTGTGGCGTATGTATAGCCTATTTCGTTATCTTCTTCATCACTATAATGGGTATCCATTGAAGTTGTTATAGCCATTAGCGACATTGAGTATGGACTTGAACTGCCGCTTACTATACCGATAGGACCTCCACTGTCACCATGCATATTTTTATTTGAACATTTCAACATATCTGTAATAGTTGCGGATGTGCCAGATTCTTCATCATTAACTGTCATATTTACGGATATGCTTAATATTGTTCCAGATTCAACACCAGTTGTAACTCCGTATTTTTTAACGGCAGTTCCTTCAAGTGAACTTGATGCATACTTGATTGATTTTATAAATCCATACTCCGAAGTGGACTGAAATACACTTGTGGACGTCCAAACAGAAGTACTGTAAAATGGAATAAATGCAGCGTCTATACCATCAAATTTGTATGTAGAGTAACCTACTGAATTAATAACTGTACCATTAACATAAATTATTTTTTCAGGCTTTAAACTTGCCAGAAAATGTCCTGCGGTAACAATTCCGTATTGACCTGTACTGCTTTTGTATGCATTAAAACCAATAGTTGCACAATTAATTGATGTGTATACTTCCGATCCTCCAGTTGCTGTACTAGCTGTTGTAGTAATTTCAAGATCCTCATCAATGCTGACATCGAATATATTTGCGTCTATGTTTAAATCATCAACTAGCTCATAAAAATCAGTAATAGAAAAATCAGCATCTCCAATAATCTCTATGGTATTATCCTTTTGTATAAGTGCGGAACTTATGATATTATATTCACCCATGTAAGGCAAAACTGCATCCTTTGCTTCGAGCAAATCCTCCATTGAATAATCAACCTGATGAAATTCAACCGTGCTATAATCAAGTATATGCAAATACTCATTAACATCATCATCGGTCAAATAAATGTCAAGTTTATTGCTTCCATTGGCATCATAGCAAGCACCCGCATAATTACTAGGATAGTCAACTTGAGTTTCTGACATACCAATGCTTAAATTAGAAGTTGCAGCTGCGGCATTTTCACCATATACAAAACTATATATCAATTCATCATATTCCTGTTGTGCCGTTTCCTCGGAAACATAAACCTCGTCAATACTAAGCGCTTGAACACTTATAAAAGAAATAGCATTGCTCATTAACGTTAAGGAAACTAAAACTGAAAATATTCTTTTAATCATTAGTATCACTCTTTTTAAATTTTAAAAAAATGCGTTTATCTGTTGTTTTCCATCGGTATCATCTCCTTGCTTTAAAATTTCTATTATTTGTATTATACCACCATATTTAAGTAAAAGTCAAGTAATTTTTTTGTTAAGTCTAAAAATTGTACAAATGCACAAAAATCAGCGAGTAAATTTGGCTAAAATCGCTAAATCAAGTTAATATTCTCACATCCACTTATATAAAAATATTAACACTTGACAAACAACCTATAAAGGTGTATAACGATAAAAAACTGCGACCGTATCATGTACATAGACCAAAAGGGAATAACCGAGTGCGGCACTCACGATGAGCTTATGGCAAAAAAAGGCGATTACTATCAGCTTTATACATCTCAGCATATAGAGGTAGGTGTTTAAAAAGCACAGAGCCGTTTAAGCCGCTCAAATGCGACAGGATGTTATTGAGAATTAAACAATGCTCAGAACTATATTTTAAAAATAGGACTTGACAAAGTGAGAAAATAAGGGTATAATAAAAGAGAGGGAGAAAATATAAAATATTTCTGGGAGGAATTTTTAATGTCAAAGTTTTACATTACTACGCCGATTTATTATCCGTCGGGCAATCCGCATATCGGACACTGCTATACCACCGTTGCGTGCGATTCAATTGCGAGGTACAAGCGAATGCAGGGTTATGACGTTATGTTTCTCACGGGAACGGACGAGCATGGTCAGAAAATTGAGGAAAAGGCCAAGGGGCTTGGTGTGACGCCAAAGGAGTATGTTGACGAGGTTGTTCTCAACTACAAAAAGCTCTGGGAGTATATGAACATAAGCTATGACAGATATATAAGAACTACTGACGATTATCACGTTGAAGCGGTTCAGAAGATTTTTAACGAGCTTTACGACAGAGGTTATATCTATAAGGGCGAGTACAAGGGCAAATACTGCACTCCCTGCGAGAGCTTCTGGACTTCATCTCAGCTTGACGAAAACGGCTGCTGCCCTGAGTGTCACCGCGAGGTTAAGGAGGCAAGTGAGGAAGCGTATTTCTTTAAAATGTCGCCATTTGCCGACAGGATTGAGAAGCTGCTGACTGAAACTGACTATTTAAGACCAAAAACCCGTGCGGCGGAGCTGGTAAACAACTTCATCAAGCCAGGACTTGAGGATTTGTGCGTTTCGAGAACCTCCTTTACATGGGGAATACCAGTGACCTTCGACCCGGGACACGTGGTTTACGTCTGGGTGGACGCACTGTCAAACTATTGCACGGCGCTTGGTTATCAAAATGGTAGATACGATGATTTTGATAAGTTCTGGCCTGCGGACGTTCACATGGTGGCAAAGGATATTATGAGATTCCACGCTATAATTTGGCCTGCGATTTTAATGGCACTGGAACTGCCGCTGCCCGAGCATCTGGCTGTTCACGGCTGGATCACCTTTAATGGGCAGAAGATGTCTAAGTCGCTGGGAAATGTTGTAGATCCGTTTATTCTGGGTGAAAGATACGGCTCAGATGCTATACGCTATCATATTATGCGTGAAATGGCTCTTGGCGCAGACAGCTCTTTCTCAAACGAGGTTATGATTAACAGGATAAATTCCGACCTTGCGAACGGACTTGGCAATCTGGTTTCGCGTACAGTTGCTATGGCTCAAAAGTATTTTGGTTCGACGCTGATTGAAGAGCGTCAGGAGGGCGAATTTGACGACGAGCTTATTTCTCAGGCTCTTGCGCTTAGAGAAAGAGTTGATGAATTTGTTGACAAAACGCAGATAAATGACGCTTTGGCTGAAATCTTTACACTTGTGTCACGTTCAAATAAATATATAGATGAAACTGAGCCGTGGATTTTGGCAAAGGACGAGAAAAACAAGGCTCGCCTTGCGACAGTGCTTTATAATCTGCTTGAGTCTATAAGGATAATTGCCACACTGCTCAACAGCTTTATGCCGTCTACCATGCCGAAGATTTTTGAGCAAATTGGTGCGTCTGAAAGCGATATAACCTATGAAAATGCGGCGAAGTGGAACGTTTTGCCAAAAAACGTCACTGTCAGGAGAGGAGATATTATCTTCCCTAGATTTGATGTTGACAAGGAAATTGACGAGCTTAATAAGATTATTGGCGAGCAAAAGGCAAGCGAGCAATCGGATAGCGGCTTTAAAGCTGCTCCCGTTGCGGACGAAATCACTATTGACGATTTTGCGAAGCTGGATCTGCGCATAGCAGAGGTTAAATCCTGCGAAAAGGTTAAAAGGTCAAAGAAGCTGCTTTGCTTGCAGCTTGACGACGGCTTAGGCGGCAGGCAGGTGGTTTCAGGCATTGCCGAGTGGTACAAGCCTGAGGATTTAGTCGGAAAGAAAATAATTCTTGTCGCTAATTTAAAGCCTGTCAAGCTGTGCGGAGTTGAATCAAACGGAATGATTTGCGCCGCCGATACCGCTGAAGGCGGAGCAGGAGTAATCTTCCCCGACCAGTCGCTTCCGAACGGAACAAAAATACGTTGAAATACCGCTTGCAAAGCAAAGCGTTCAAAGCCTAGCTTACGTTTTTAAAATGCCGAACAGCATTCCTTTAAAAAATATCGTGAAAAAACCGTCAAACAAAGACTGGTTCGGTGAGATAAAAGGAAAAGACCCGAAGCATTTTAAAACGAGAACCAAAATAACCTAGAGTTTTTTTAGTTTTCAAAATGCCGAACGCATTCCTTTAAAAAATATCATGAAAAAACCGTCAAACAAAGACTGGTTCGGTGATAAAAAGGAAAAGACCCGAAGCATTTTAAAACGAGAATCAAAGTAAACTAGAGGTTTTTTAGTTTTCAAAATGCCGAACGCATTCCTTTAAAAAATATCATGAAAAAAC
>X368_European_Ground_Squirrel__coassemble_6_pt1 | contig 76606 bp, 77 predicted proteins | sample X368_European_Ground_Squirrel__metabat2_low_PE_002 | metagenome-assembled genome bin X368_European_Ground_Squirrel
ATTATATACAGTGTCGCTGCGATAGCGGCACTGTTTTTTATGTAAAAGTCACAAATTGAGAGGAGAATTTCTGTGTAAAATGCCGTAATTTTAAAAAAGATCTTTTTTGCACAAAATCTTTTAAAATCCACTTGAAATTTCGAGAAAAATAATGTATAATAGTATATATAGCAAATGCGGTGTTTGTCATGCCCTTTTTAGCATAACAACGCTTGTGTGGAGCTATATTTATAACAGGGCTTGACCCTTAGAAAAAAACGGTTTATCGTATGTCAAGTGTAGAAGGCTTCCATGATGAAGCTGCCAAAATATAGATGGACATACAAATAGCTGTTAAAAACAGGAGGTTAGTGTTATGGATGAAAAATCCCTCAATACGTTTAAGGGAACAATCGTTCAGGAGCGGCAGCTCAAGGAGGTAATAGCTCACCACCATGACCAGCCAGGAGGTCTTGTGCCTATCCTGCAGGAGGCACAAGAGATTTATGGGTATCTTCCGATTGAGGTTCAGACTATGATAGCGGACGGTCTGGGCATTTCATTGTCGGAGGTATACGGTGTAGCTACCTTTTATTCTCAGTTTTCTTTGACGCCAAAGGGCGAACACAGAATCAGCGTCTGTCTTGGCACGGCTTGTTATGTTAAAGGCTCGGATAAAATTCTCGAAGCAGTAGAGAACCGCCTTGGCATCAAGTCGGGTGAATGTACGCCAGACGGATTGTTTTCAATTGATTCATGCCGTTGCGTTGGAGCTTGCGGACTTGCTCCAGTAATGATGGTTGATGAGGACGTTTACGGAAAGGTAACTCCCGATCAGGTGGATTCTATTATAGATTCCTACCTTGCTAAAAAAGGAGGTAAGCGTAAGAAATGACAATTGAACAATTAAACAAAATTAAAGGCGAGTATTCCGATCTTGTAAAGGTAAGAAAGCTTGTAGCCGCTGAGGGTGAAAAGCTTGCAAAGAAAACGGGATACCGCAAACAGATTTTAGTCTGTGGCGGTACAGGATGTACCTCGTCGGGAAGCAAAAAGGTAATTGAAGCTCTTGAAAGCGAGCTTAAGAAACAGGGACTTGAAAAGGAAGTCTTAGTTGTAAAGACAGGCTGCTTTGGACTTTGCGCATTAGGTCCTATAATGATTGTTTATCCTGAAGGCGCATTTTACGCACAGGCTACTCCTGAAGGAGTAATCAGAGTAGTTGACGAGCATATTAAAAAGGGAAATATTGTAAAGGACCTTCTTTACAAGGAAACGGTTCACGAGGACGGTTCTATAATTTCTCTTGCTGAAACCAATTTCTACAAGAAGCAGCTCAGAATTGCGCTTAGAAACTGCGGCGTTATAAATCCTGAGGACATCAGAGAGTACATAGCTACAAATGGTTATCAGTCGCTTGCTAAGGTTCTTACAAAGATGACGCCTGACGACGTTATTAACGAGCTTCTCGAATCTGGACTTAGAGGACGCGGAGGAGCAGGATTCCCGACAGGAAGAAAATGGGCTTTTGCCAAAGCTTCTGAGGGCGATATTAAATATGTATGCTGCAACGCAGACGAGGGCGACCCTGGAGCGTTCATGGATCGTTCTATTCTTGAGGGAGATCCCCATGCGGTAATTGAAGCTATGGCAATCGCAGGATATACTATCGGCGCAAGTCAGGGATATATTTACGTTCGTGCAGAGTATCCTGTAGCGGTTTCACGTCTTGAAATTGCACTTGAGCAGGCAAGAGATTACGGCTTGCTCGGAGATAATATTTTTGACACTGATTTTTCATTTGATATAGAGATTCGTCTTGGCGCAGGAGCGTTTGTCTGCGGTGAGGAAACGGCTCTTATGACGTCTATCGAAGGTCACAGAGGAGAGCCTCGTCCGCGTCCTCCGTTCCCCGCTGTAAAGGGTCTGTTCGGAAAGCCTACAGTACTTAACAACGTTGAAACCTATTCAAATATTCCGCAGATTATCGGCAAGGGTGCTAAGTGGTATTCTTCAATCGGAACGGAAACCTCAAAGGGCACGAAGGTATTTGCTCTTGGCGGAAAAATTACAAACGTAGGACTTGTTGAAATTCCTATGGGTACGACGCTTAGAGAAATCGTTGAGGAAATCGGCGGCGGTATACCAAACGGAAAGAAATTCAAGGCGGCTCAGACGGGCGGACCTTCAGGCGGATGTATTCCTGCCTGTCATATAGACACACCTATAGATTATGAGCATCTTACCGCTCTTGGTTCGATGATGGGTTCAGGCGGACTTATCATAATGGACGAGGACACCTGTATGGTGGACATCTCGAAATTCTATCTCAACTTTACTGTTGACGAATCGTGCGGAAAATGTACGCCATGCCGAATCGGCACAAGACGCTTGCTCCAGTTCCTCGAGAAAATCACTTTAGGAGAGGGCGAACCTGAGGATCTTGAAAAAATTGAAGAGCTTGCCAATCACATGAAATCATCCTCCCTGTGCGCACTGGGTCAGTCTGCGCCTAACCCCGTTCTTTCGACAATCAAGTATTTTAAGGACGAATATATAGAGCATATTGCAGACAAGCACTGTCCAGCAGGAGTCTGCAAGAGCCTGCTTCACTATGAGATTGATCCGGGTCTTTGCAAGGGCTGTACGCTTTGTGCGAGAAACTGCCCTGTAGACGCAATATCAGGCAGTGTAAAGCAGCCTCATAAGATTGATAAGACCAAGTGCATCAAGTGCGGACTCTGCGAGAGAAACTGCCGCTTCGGCGCAGTGTTCAAGAAGTAAGGGAGGTTTGAACAATATGGCAGCAGAAAAACAGAAAATGATTCACCTTAAGGTGAACGGTATACCAGTTGAAGTACCGGAAGGCACATCGGTTTTGCAGGCGGCTAAAGCTGTGAACATTGAGATTCCTTCACTTTGCTATCTCAAGGACGTAAACTGCATAGGTGCCTGTCGTGTATGCGTAGTTGAAATTGTTGGAAGAAGAGGACTTGTCGCTTCATGTACATATCCTGCTGAGGAGGGCATGGAAGTTCTGACAAACACCGCTAAGGTTCGTGCTTCAAGAAAAACCACAATCGAGCTTATTCTTTCAAGCCATCAGAAGAAATGTCTTTCCTGCGTAAGAGGAAACAACTGTGAGCTGCAAAAGCTTGCGTTTGACTACGGCGTAGATGAGGACAGATTCAAGGGTGACGATGCCCGTTATAAAATTGACGACCTGTCGCCGTACATTGTACGTGACAATGACAAATGTATTCAGTGCATGAGATGTGTCGGAGCCTGCAAAAATGTTCAGCAGGTATCCTGCATAGGACCTATCAAGCGTGGATTCAACGTTCATGTAGGCTGTGCGTTTGAAAAGAGCCTTAACGACTCACCTTGCGTAGGCTGTGGACAGTGTATCGTTGCCTGTCCTGTCGGCGCACTCAACGAAAAGAGCCAGATAGATCAGGTTTGGGACGCTATTTCGGATCCTAGCAAAAAGGTGGTATTCTTCACCGCTCCGTCTATTCGTGCAACCTTGGGCGAAAGCTTTGGTATGCCGATTGGTACAAACGTTGAGGGCAAGATGGTTTCGTCCATTCGCAGACTTGGAGTTGACAACGTATTCAACATGGACGTAACAGCCGACCTTACCATCATGGAGGAAGCTCACGAGCTTATTGAGCGCATTACAAAGAAAAAGGTTCTGCCGATGTTTACATCGTGCTGTCCTGGTTGGATTAAGTTCTGTGAGCATTACTATCCTGAATTTTTGCCTCACCTTTCAACCTGCAAATCGCCGCAGAGTATGTTCGGCGCAGTGCTTAAGAGCTACTATTGCCAGAAGTACAACATAGATCCTAAGGATTTGTTTGTAGTCAGCGTAATACCCTGCACGGCAAAGAAATTTGAGGTGACAAGACCTGAGTTGAGAACCTTTGATTTTGACGATGTTGACGTAGCGCTCACAACAAGAGAGCTTGCTAAGATGATCAAGGGTGCAGGAATCAATTTCGTTGATATGGACGAAGAGAAGTTTGACAATCCGTTTGAAACAGCATCGGGCGGCGGAGCTATATTCGGCGCAACAGGCGGAGTTATGGAAGCGGCTTTAAGAACGGCTTCATATATGCTTGACGGCAGTGCAAGAAAAATCGAATTTAAGGAAGTCAGAGGAACGCAAGGAATCAAGGAAGCAACCTACAAGATTGCAGGACTTGAGCTTAACATTGCGGTAGCTTCAGGACTTGCGAATGCACGTAAGATTGTAGAGCAGGTTAAGTCAGGCGAAAAGAACTATCATATGGTAGAAATCATGGCTTGTCCTGGTGGCTGCATAAACGGTGGCGGTCAGCCTGTTCAGAGCGATTCAGTAAGAAATTACAAGGATCTCAAGGCAATCAGAGCAAAGGCACTTTACGATGCGGACGCTTCAATGAAGCTTAGAAAGTCGCATGAAAGCCCTGTTATGAAAATGCTTTATGACGAGTACTTTGACGCTCCTGGAAAGCCCAGAGCGCACAAGCTTTTGCATACTACATATGTAAAGAGAAGTGCACATTAAACAGCTTAAGACCTCCTTTTTAAATTTACCGATAGCCCGATCCTTTGCGGTCGGGCTTTTTCGTGCTTGTCCAGTTGCTTAAGATGGGCATTTTAAACGCTTGAAAAGGAAAGCGATTAATCATTCACCCAAAAAATTTGCAGTCCTTCTCAAGAAGGATACAGTGCAGGAATGAATGTCAATGTGAGTTCTAAACTTTAAAAATAAAAAATCCGCAGATTTAAAACCTGCGGATTATATATTACTTAACCATTGGATTTTACACCTTTCATAGTATTTGAAAAGTATACTATCTCATTGGACTCAATCCTTTCATGAGCTATAGTTTTCCTAATGTCAAACTGAAATTTCCTTCGGACTCACCCCTTTTCGTTAGATATTCCTTCTTTGCATTGTGCAAACGGTTCTGATCATTTTGCACCACTCCTAACAAAAATTTGTGTATCATTATTGCTCGGCAGCTTCAAAACCTATCCTAACATAAGCTGTGACATTATCAGCCCTGCTTGCGTTAAGCTTCAAAAATGCTTCGCACTTTAAATCACTGGCAATAATCCTGCCTTACCAAAGCTGTACATTGGAATCACTCCTAATTATAAAGTCTGCATAAATCTCCTTAATACTTTCATATTAATCACGCCCTTATAATTTATTTCGTGAAAACTAAACTGTACATTGGAATCACTCCCTGTCATGTTTTATTAACTCTAAAAATGCAATTTAATAAAATCATGTTGGTGTCCTTTCGTAACTGACGCCGTTCGCTGACGGCGATTAAATTTTAAAAATTTCAATCTATATGCAGAGTGCAAATTTGAAAATCTAAAGCTAAAGCTATCCTATCCAAAACTCGCAAAATCTCTTAAATTCTTACTTGTGTAGGCTGTCAGTCTAAAAACCTGAATCCTGCCTAATCTTAATCAGACTTCTGCGAGTCTTGAAAAACTCTGCTTAATTTCTGATATGTCCATCGGACTCGCTCCTTTCAAATAAATTTGACGCTTTCGGCACTGAAACCACACTATTAAAACACGCTGAACCATTTTGCAGTTCATATGTAACCCCGAAACTCATCTTAATCTGTCATAAGAAAACCTTCAAGCTCGCTTCCCACTTTCAAACGACCGCCTAAAGACGTTTCCCACTCTTTGCGCATCTGCCGTCCGCTCTTGGTATTCGGCTCATCTACTTTTCTTGATTTTATTATAGCATACTTTTTCGTCATTGTCAATAGTTTTTTTCAAAAAAAATAAAATTTTTTGTTAAGATTCATCGTAAAAATTAAATCAATCAGATAAAGCAAACTAGCAGAGTGCTTCTATTGCTAAAAAACATTATGGCACAAAATAAGATAACTGAGAAACTAGGTATTTCTTGTCCTCCGCCTATATAAAAAATTTAAAAAGTGTGCTATTTAAAAAAGTCTGGATAAAATATATATACTGCATTTAATACCAATTGTTCAAAACAAAAAATAAAAGAGCATATTTGTCATGATAAAAATGCCGTTAATATCACCAAAATTATCGCTATGCACGACATTGCTCATTTATATTTAATACTGCAATCATAATTGCCCTTGACGGAAATAATAAGCATAACTGTCACAAATAAAATCATATTGATCAGTAAGACTTCCTACCAAGGAAAATACAAGTGCGACAAACGCAATAATAAGTCCATAGCGGTTTAAGTTTGCATCTAATCTAGTATTTGCAACATTGTCGATTTTGTCAATCTGCTTTTCTACCTCGTCCTTTTCTTGACCGATATATAACGCCTCTCGCATCATATTATAAAGCTCAATTCCCTGCTCCTGCGATGTTACCTCAAACAAATCAAGCTCGTTTAGAAATGCAGTGTGTTTTTCTTGCAATTTAATCAACTCATTCGTACTCGCTGTTGACTATTAGAAATCTTTGTTGATTCTGTTTGAAACACAATGATAGATGGCACGTTGAGCAAGAAACAATTCCACCATTCTGCAATATTCAATTAGAAAAGGTACAACCACTGTATCCAATGACTGCGGTGATGTTACATTCACAAACGAATGATGTGTGATCGCCTGAAGCGTGCCACAATCCAGTCAACGTGTATATATCTGCTGATTGAGCATCTGACTGCGCATAATCGGGTCAGGCAAGTATAATTTTTGGGCGGATCTGTATAAATCAATTCTATCCCGACGCTATCTTTGATACAAGAGGTTTCTGTGTAAGTTAGGACAGAAGTGGCAGAAATACTTGAAAAAACGGGCATTTCTGCTCCGGGTGCAGGCAGGAAAAATCCTGCCGCTTGGCATTCTGAAATTTTGTCTTGCTACTGCCGTCTGCATAGATTTTGTCCCCACCTCCTTTTACATTAAAGCTATCGCCAAAAAGTATAGGCTAACGTCAAAAGGTGTCCCCACCTATAAGTCGTCCATGAAAGCGTTAAATTCCTCGATGCAGTCAAACTACTGTATTGTTCTTTCGATTCATCAACAAAGTAGAGTAGCAACCTCGTTACGTCTTCATTAATATAGTTCCATCCGATACCGTTTCTCATTATGTAATCGGCATCATTTTAGTTTTGTTGAACATCTCTTTGACCAACTTATTCTTGATGTCCATTGTCATAATGTTTCTCCTCGACTTTGTTCTTTCCGAACATATAATACTTCTCTGCAATATTTCCACTCACTTTCCAACCATAAATGATAATTTAGCGGCTTAGTCCTCAATAGTGGCCTGACCGTTCATGAGCATTGGGAGAAGCCAGTCGCGGAGCTGCGCGAGTTGATGGTTTTCGCATATGTTGTTGCTTATCTGAGCATACAAGTGCCGTGTGCTTTCATGATACCGTTGTAAAACATCTACAGACGGAATCGCAAGTGGTATCGAAGTCATGTCATCGTTGTTAACCGCTTCCTGCGTAGCCCCGTGTGCAAGGATATTTTTCATGGTTTCAAAATACGAATGCTCAATATACGATGCTATGTACTCAAAAGTAACTTCGTCACACTGCAATCCGCAAAAACCAGTAGAAAGAATAATATTCTCAACCACTGGAGACATAGCTGGATTCAAGTACAGATGCTTGATGCTGTTTTTCATTTTTGCAAACCATACAGAATATGTTGTGGGTTGCATATTAGCTCGCCCTTCACGGGTTTCATATTCTATTTGATTGCCCGCTGATATGGAGGTGCCATTAACATCTGCTGTAGCGAGATAAGTTTTGGCGTTAAACGGCTCGACTCCCGGCTTTATAACGGAAGTTATGGAATTATCAACGACCGATTCCACTTTCCACTCAGACGGAATGAGCCGCTTCATGGCTTTGTTATATTCCATAGCACCTCCCGACGACCGATACGGTCTGCCGTTCTCGTCAGGGAAATCAAATTGAGTAAACCAATAGTCATACAGCGTCTGGAGTTGATGCTGTAAATTATCATTTATGCAGTTGTTGTTTTGAATTTTCCAGTCGATAGTTAATAGTATCCTACTGACTGCTTTCAAAGTTTTCTCATCTGGCAAATCAACAACAATTTCACTGAGTAAATCTGTTGTAATATACGATAACACTGAACCTCCCGTTTTGTTGATAATTGTTTGTTTTACTTGCGGTGACCATAGATAATATGATACATAAGCAGCTATTTCCGGATTATTGCATCTAATCCTTATGCAGTTAGTCCCTTGGAAACAGCCTTCAAATTCTTTTGTCACATAAGTATGACGTTCAATCGAGCCAGCTCTACCAAATAAGATGTCCCCTTCTTTTAAGTAAATAATTGGGAAGTCTCGCACAAACATCCTCTGATACATAGTCAACGGAATCCAATATCACGACTCCATCCCCTACATTTTTTGCATTAAGAATAGGAATGCCATTCTCGACATATTCGTCTTTATGCAATTGTGTTCCGAAAGGACCTGCTTGTATTTTACCTATCACTCGCAACGCTTGTTTACTCATACTTCACCTTCTTCAATTGTTCCATGATTTCCTGCTGCAGCTTTTCGCCTTCGGCAAAATATGCCTGGAGACTCTCTTCATATGCTTTCATTCTTGCATTAAATTCTTCCTGAGTCAGTTCCACATATTCGATTTTTACATCGAAATATTGTCCAGCTGCGAGAGAGTATCTTTTCTCTTTAATATCATCGTAGGTCACCGCCACAGAGAAATCGTCCACAGCTTCCTTGTTTAAAAATGTGCTAACAATCTGGTCTATTTCATAATCACGCAAACGGCGTTTTTGATTGTTTCCATCCTTATATTCTTCGCCTAGTTTTGAAGCATCAATCAAAACCACCTTGTCCGACGACTTAGACTTAGAATTATCGAAGAACAAGACGGAAACATTGGTACCAGTGTTTGCAAAAATATTTGATGGCATACTGATACATCCGTACACGATATGCTCATCTACGATGTGCTTCAAAATCTTACTTTCCACGCCACTCTTCGCCGTAACAAATCCGGTCGGTACAACAATCGCACCCTTGCCATTCGGCTTGAGCGAGTTTATAACGTGCTGTATGAAACAAGTATAGATTGCCATGCTGGATTTCTTTTTCTTTGGGATATTTGGAACACCTGCCCAGAAACGAACAGGCATTGCAGCAATCTGTTCCCGCGTTTCCGAAAAATCCATATTAAATGGCGGATTTGATACCACATAATCGAATGTTCTGAGTTCCTGACCGTCGTCACTTTTGTGGTATGGTGCGACTAATGTATCTCCTTGAATAGCATGGTCAAGCGAAGACACCAGCCCGTTTAGAATCAGATTCAGTTTCAGCATCTTATTACTCTTCTGTGAGATGTCTTGGGCAAAGATTGTACATCTCTCCTCACCAACTTGGTGGCTCAGTGCTATCAACAGAGTGCCAGTTCCTGCTGATGGATCATAGCACTCGATATTATGCAAATCGGTCGTATCCCCGACAAGAAGCCGTGCCATAATTGTGGCAATGGAGTGTGGTGTATAGTATTCGGCATACTTGCCGCCACCGGCAGTATTATAATCTTTAATCAGGTACTCGAAGATAGCAGCAAAAAATCATAATTCTATGCAAAAGCTTCTTCAAATGAGAAGTCCACCAATTTGTCTACCAACGCTCGTGCAAACGGCGCACGCTGTGCATCATCGGTTACATTTATGGTCAATTTCTCAAACAGTGGAATTTTTGTCCGCTGTGTTGTCTGAGTAGAGAATATGTCCAAATTCTTGTCTGCGATGTCTGTCATCGTGCTGTCAAAAATAAGGTCAAAATCACCCTTTGCCTGCTGATTCCAAAGATTTGAAATTAAATGTTCTGGGTAAAGGCGTGGGACATCTGAGGATAGCCCATCTAAAATATCCCATCGTTCATCCTCTGACATTTCAGCATATGTAACTTCCCATTTTTCTGCTGCTGCCAATTTTGGACTCAACTTTTTGACTTCGTATCCAAACTTGTCATTCAGGAACTTATACAAAAACACCTGTGTGATGATTTTATATTCGTTCCCATCATTTCCCATGCCATACGCTTGACAGGTTGATTTCAATGCGTCAATCAATGCAATAGTTTTTTTCTTTTATATCCATATTTCCTCCTATTTATGCCGCTGGGTAGGTAGCGTTGTACTGGTCGAGATATTGCTTTGCTATTCTTGTTCGTATAAATAGACGGTCTTCACGAGTGCTGTCAAGTGACAGCTTTTTCATGCCCTCCATAATCTGCGCCATAATAGTCTGCTCGAAATAGGCATCTTTTTTCAGGATGTCATTTCTATCATAAACCTTCCGGTCAATATCAGATTTGATGGAAAGTAGAACGTTCATAATACTTTCGTCGTACAAAGACACAATCGGCTTTCTGCCTTGCTGCTTGCGGACTTCATTTTCTTCCCGGATTCTCTTATGCACTCTTGCAAACTTTGAATCCCCATTGTATTTTCTCATCAAAATCGTATTCCGCTTCTGCAACTCGGACAATTTTTTCAATATTTCATCCAGTTCCTTTGAATGCTGGTTAAACTCATCAATGCTCTGCACCACAAAACCGTGTTCCTTAAATCGTTGCATAAAGGCTTCGCGCAACGTAATGTATTCTGGGTCGTCCGGGTCAATATTCTGCGTGAAAGCATGAATGGTTCGTTTCCATTTCTCTTGCAACTCAACTCCGCCAGATATTAGCTTCATTTCTTCTTCGCCGATTTTGCTGAAGTTAAATGTTATATCTAGCATGGCATCGTTAACCAACTGCTTGGTTGTGTCATCTTCAGAAAAGGCTTCTTTCTGATTGATGTTGTTTATGTGCCTCTGAACCTCGGCAATCATTTCAGGCAGCCTTGCAATCTCTAAATGAGCAAACGCCGCCTTTAATTCATCGTTACCGAATGTGCGGACAATATTGCAGCAGTCTCGCGCCGAAACAAGCACTTTTTTCAGTTTCAGTAATTCCTGCTTGTCCTCAATAGTGGAGATTTCGGAGCAGAATTCCTCAACATTGTCTGTCGTATAGCTGAACAAAGTTTGTCGAACTTCATGCATCTGTGAAATCAAAGCGTCCTTGTCTTCAATTACCTGCAGGAATGTGTCGGTTTCGTTTCCTTCACCAGTCTCATCGGGATCGTTAAAGCGATTAAGCTCGCGCAGATAGGCCTCGTTGGTTTCATTAAAATTCTGTTTGATGTCTGCAAAGTCAATGATGTAACCGTAGCGATTATCTTTATATGGTCTGTTCACTCTTGTGATTGCCTGCAGAAGATTATGATCTTTTAGTTTTCACCCAAAATAAAGCCTCTTTAGACGAGGTGCATCAAACCCAGTCAGAAGCATATTAAAAACAATAAGGATGTCAATGGTCATATTCTTTTTGAAGCCATCAATAATTTTATCCCTGGTATCCTTATCATTGCTGTCAAATAAAATCAGTCCTGCTTTAAGATGAGATGGAGCAGAAGAATTTTGGTTCAGTTCCGACTGTATCTCATCAAAATATGCATAGAGTTTTCTTGCCTGTTCGCTCGTTTCGCAAATAATCATACCGCCCAAGGAATTATCCCCATGTATCTGACGGAATCTTTTTAAATCAGCAATGATATAACGAAGTAGTTCTTTGACATAGGTGTCATGTTCGATAATAGAACTTTTCTTAATATCCTTTTTTTGAACCAGTGTTTCCAGCTTTTCATAGATTTCAGACAGCTTTTCGCGGTATGAAGTCTCAATATCCTCTCGTATGATTTTCAGCGTGTACCCATCTTGGATGGATTTATCATAATAATATGTATGGAGATATTCGCCAAATACTTTCCATGATGCGCGTTCTTCTTTCAGCAGAGGGGTTCCTGTCAAAGCTATTTTGATAGAATTTTTGTCTGCGTCAAATAGATTCGCGAGGAAGCTACCTTCCAGCTTATAGCCACGATGAGCCTCGTCGATAATAAAAATCCGCTGTAAATTTGTTGCATAAACGGGCAGCGTTACTTTTGCCTGGTTTTCTGCAAAACGCTGAATATTAACAACAGTTATTTCGTTGTTTCCGGTGTGACCTTCCTGTGCCTGATTGACTTTAAACTGATCCATCAGTTCCTGCCTTGTGTTAGCAGTCTTTACAACCAGACCGCGGGCTTCGAATTCCTCCTTTGCCTGCTTTAACAAATCGAGTCGGTCAACAATAAAATAGAATTTGGCCACTTTGTGCTGTTTTGCATAAAAATCTGAAAGGACGTAATTTAAATGATACGAAAGTGCAGTTTTTCCACTTCCTTGCGTATGCCATATAATTCCTGATGTAATGTCATCCGAAAGTTTCTGCCTTACTGCAAGTGCAGCAAACATCTGCTGATATCGCATAATATGCTTCTCATCCGTTGATTCAATTTTGCCATCATCTAATTCCTTTTCCTTCTTTACATATGCGATACCGTACTTCAAGAGAAACAGAAGTCTTTTAGGACTGCACATTGAAGTGAGAATACGGTTTGTGGGTGTATTGATATTGCAATTCGTCTGATACTCTGGTGTCGTGTGAATAACCGTGCAGTTAAAATCACTTAGTATCTGATATTCAACTGCATCATCAACCGGCTTGTATGGATAATGCTGAATAAAAGGCGTAATGGAGCTATTTGCCGGATTTTCTTCACGAAAACAATTAAACGGAGCTTTGTTGCGAGAAGCAGTGCAGTAAAAAGCACCTTAGATAGGTACGACGCCTCCCATGGCATCATACTCCATATTGTTCGAGAAAATCATAAGCTGAGTAATATTAATAAAGCGACGGAACTTTTTGTTTGGAAAGCGCTGCTTGTTCATTCTCTCGCTTTCCGCTATCATTCCGCCTTGATTATTCGGCTTCTTTACCTCTACAAATACAAGAGGCAAGCCATTTACAAACAGCGTTATATCTGGGCGGAATTCATCCTGGTCTCTTTTGCAGGTGAACTCCGCAGTACAGTGATATTCATTATTTTCAGGATGGTCAAAATCAATCAGTCTCGTAGGAGACACCCTCGTTAAGCGTTTATAAAACCCTCTGCCCAAATCATCATTATCAAGTTCCTGGCGAATTGCCAGCAAAATTTCTTCCGCTTTTCCGGCATCATCGGGATTTAGTCTCGCAAACTGGCTCTTAAACACTTCAATTAAAATATTTGTATCTGGATCGTATTGTTTTCCAGCCATTTCTTCTGTAATTTTCCCATAATACGAAAAACCCAGCCTTGTTAAATGAACGAGAGCAGGCATCTGAACCCTCGTTGCTTCATTAAAATCGTGATTGGTATGTTTTGTAGCCATAATTGTTTCCTCCCGTTTTATAATTTATTCTCAACATTTGCACTTTCATCCGGAACAATCTCACATATATCCGAAATATCGCATTCTAAGGCTTCACATATTTTTATTAACACATCAGTTGTGACATTGGCGCCTTTTCCAAGTTTAGCAAGCGAAGCAGAACTAATCTTTGCCTTCTTTGCAAATTCTGTTTTTTTCAATTCTCTTTCAACAAGCATTACCCATAACTTTTTATATGATAATTTCATCGTTTCTCCTTCGGAAGATCTTTTCTCCAGCTTGGCATAAAGCCGTAAACGTGACCGTTCTTCTCATCCTTGTGATACGTCACTACATTAACTCCATTTGCCTTAAAATCTATATTCTGCGGTACTACATTAAGGTTATCTACTATGATTACCTGACCTGAACCCTGATGATTAAGGAAATATTGGTAAAGTCCGTTTTTAATAGTCTCGCCATCAAATCCATCCTCGTTCTCATCAAAGCCTAACAACGGAGTGTCAATCATTAGGAAACCCGGTTTTATAAATACATCATCTTTGTTGAAGTATTCGTATAGCATTAGTGCAACAACGGAATTCAGGAAGGACCGATACCCTTTGCCTTGATCCTCCGACTTAGGAACTCCATCCATGAGAATATCAAATGCGGAAAAATCCCAGCTAGCATATCCGACAGAGCGATAATTACACTCTTTCAATATCCTATTGAGAATTGTATTGAAGTCAGTCCCCACTTCCTCCTCAAACTCCTGCTTTGCGTGGTAAAGAGGAGGATTTTTCTTTTTCTTAAGTTCTGCATTTTTCTTTCCTTCAAGAACGGACAGTTGATCATTTACAAAATCAATTCCGTTTTGAAGCATCGTGCAATCCTTAAACCGCTGCATATTGCAGCGGCAGTTCTGAATTTCTTGATTTTTTTCATCAAGAATGGCACTTATTTCAGCTCTTCGCTCTTGCAGGTCCTTGATGTTTCCTTGTATCATTTTCTGTTCACCCTGGACGATGATTACAGCGGTACAAGCTTCGATAGACCATCGTTTAACCGTATGATAGCGGACATTGAGGAAAAGAAAGTCAATTGTGTTGTCACCAAGGATTTATCAAGATTAGGCAGGAACTACATAGACAGCGAAAGCTATATGGAGATTTACTTTCCTGAAAAGGGTGTGCGCTATGTTGCCGTGGACGACAATATAGATTCGCTTCATGAAAGTTCTATGCAAATTGCACCGTTTAAAAATCTGCTTAACGAGATGTACGCTAAGGACATATCCGAAAAAATCAAGTCAGCCAAAAAAATCAAAGCCGAACAGGGAAAATTTATAGGGGCATTTGCACCATATGGATATTACAAAGACCCTCAGAACCATAATCATTTACTCGTTGACGAAAACACTGCGCCAACAGTACGCAGGATTTATCAGATGTATTTACAAGGCTATGGAATAAAACATATCTCCAATGTGCTTACTACAGAGGGCGTACCTACTCCATCAGGCAAAGACAGATGGAATGCGAATACTATTCAATCTATTCTTAAAAATCCAGTTTACGCAGGCAAGATTGTTGTTCTCAAACGTACAACTGTTTCTTTTAAAAGCAAAAAAAGAAAAAACAACGGATGGAACGGAATGGGTGTGGTTGATAACACACATGAAGCGATTGTATCAGAGCAAGAACAAGATCAGGTTGAACAGATAATGAAAGGTCACAGAAGAAGTGCTGATGAATTAAAGGTTCACAGAAATATTTTCAAAGGACTGTTAAAGTGCGACAAATGCGGCAAATCGCTTATTTTAAGAAACAACAGAAGAAAAATGTATTTTTCCTGCTTGTCTTATATAAAATGGGGCAAAGAATATTGTTCAACGCACAGCATTAGTGAAGAACAGCTTTACAATGTGGTATTAAGTAACATAAAGCGAGTAGCGTCAGAATCGCAAGATGAAAGCTTCACTCAAAGCTTGATTGACAAGCTTAACGAAACAAAAGAAACCGAGCTAAAGTACAGCGAAAAGGAATTAAAAAAGGCTAAAGAGTGTCTTAGAGAGATTGATGAATTATTTGCTGGACTATACGAAGACCATTTTAAAGAAAACATAAGTGAACGCAACTTCAAAGCTATGACTGCAAATTATGAAGCTGAACAGGCGGAGCTTGAAGAAAAAATCGCTCAGCTTGAAGAAACTGACGTCAAAAGCAAGGAGAACGCTCAAAATGCCCTTGGCTTTACCGAGTTGATTAGAAAGTGCGTTGACATTAAAGAGCTTGATATTGAGCTTGTCAATGCCCTTATAGACCGCATTGTAGTTTATGACGCTGATAAGGTTAGCAAAACACAGAAGATTGAGATTTATTACAAGTTTGTCGGTGCTATTGCCGACTAGTTTAGCTTGTGTATTCACTTGGAGTAGTTTGCATATTTTGATCATTATAATCTCCTGACCAAAGGTACACTCCGCCAGAACAGATAAGTATGGGTAAAATACCTGCTAAAAACAGTATCCCCCCCGCAGCAGATTTTAGATACATATGCTTAGTATCTTTAATTTTTTCCATAAAAATTCTCCTATATTTTTTTAAAAAATCATTCAATTGACAAAAACTCATCTGGTATATAGCTTAAACATTCATCTACAATACTTCTCGTGACACCATTGTTATAATTCTTCTCAAACAGCTCATCTGTATACTGTGCTAGCGGATAAAGCTTGATGTTATACCATGATCCACTGTAGGACTGACCCTCGTAATGAGAAACAACAGGTATTGCCTTGACGTTTTCAAACGTCACCTCACCAGTAGAATAATCAAGTATAACGTCCAAATCCCCCATAATTCTCACTGCCGAATGTTTATCATACATAGTATGCAGAAAATTTCCCAAGCCGTAATAGACAAATGCCTGACCGCCGTCTGGCTTATCGATATATTCGCAGGTACTTACGCAGTGCGCCTGAGTACCTATGATTAAATCTGCTCCCCACTCAACAAGCTTTGGCGTAAGTGTATTCTGCTGATTATTAAGCTCATGTACAACCTCTGTACCGTAATGGCAGGAAACAACGACCACATCCGCTGCCTCGTCAGCCGCCTCAATCTGCCGTTGAATTGTTTCCTCGTCTTCAAGATAAATAACCTTGCCCTCTCCGTCAGAAATGCTAAAGCCGTTTGTATGCTCTGTATAACCTAAAAAGGCAAAGGTTATGCCGTTAACCTCCAAGGTTCGCAGCTGTTCGGAATCCTCCTCGCTGCGATATGCGCCGTAATGCACAACGTCCTTAGTATCCCAATAGTCAAGTGAAGAAATAAGTCCAGTTGAGCCCTTATCAAGAACATGATTATTCGCCATAGAAATAACGTTAAAGCCCAACTCGACCACAGCGTCACCAAGCTCTGTAGGAGTTGAAAACACAGGATAGCTCTGCGGCTCATAAGCGTCATTTACAAGCGTTTCCTGATTTATAATCGCAACATCGGCAGCTTCGACATATGGTTCGACAAGCTCATACATTGAACTAAAATCGTACTCCTCACCGCCGCCCAATTTCAAAGCTTCATTATAGATATTATCGTGAATAAGGTTATCCCCCACGCAAAGCAAATGAGCCTGCGCCGTTCCCTCGCTAGGGTGCTCCTGAGAAACCGAATCAGAATCCGAATCAGCCTGTGAAACCTCATCCGACAAAGCCTCCTGAGCCTGCACCTGAGAGCTTTCGTCCAAGCTTTCCTCTGTGTTCTCAAGCTCCTCAAGCGAATCAAGCGTCGAGTCAGCAGTCGAGTCAGCATTCGATGTAAGTCCTTCGTCAGGCGGCTGAATAAGCGTATTGTCGTTAGGTTCAATAGCCGTTGCGCAGGAAGCAAGCAGCAAAGCCGAAACAATTGCCGCTGTGAATTTGATTTTTTTCTTCATTTTACCACCGATTTCTTTTGAGATTTTGCCAAAGTATATTTTAAAATTTCAATAAGCAACACCATCAGAGCTTTTTGAATATAAACAGGTATTCATGGGCTATTAGGAGAAAATTATAATTGAACTCATTGGCAATGTATATGTATCTGTTTTTTTATATTTTCTTCCTGTACCGACCACCGCCTAAAAATTCAACAAAACCTTTATCTCTTAAAAACTGAAGCTGCTGACGAATTTTCGCTTCTATATTGTGATTGTTAATATGCTTTTTTTGAAGCAATTCCGTGTACTTATATATATCCTGAAGTGTAAATTCCGCTGTCGGAATTTGATTGACACAGTTAAAGACATCAAACAACCAGCCTCTGCTCTCAATATTGTTCGTCTGAAGCTTTTTTATATTTGAATAGCTTTGCACAACGTTGCTAATATCAACAACATCTTGATTTTTGATAATATCAATCTTACCCTGTATAGGAATTTCACTTATCAAAATATTACAGCCAACCCAATTGGCTCGCTTCGCAGAGGAGGAAAGAGCATTTCTTTTTTCAATAATTGATGGAACAAAAAAGAATTTAGGTATAAGGATTAAATTCATGACTTTAAAATCCTCAGAATAGCTTAACACAAGTAACTCAGGATTATTAACACCTGTAATTCTTTAAATCATTGTTCCATATGCGCTATCATTTATTTTTTTCCAAGTTTTCCTTTCTTGCTTTTTAATTCAAAGACGCTTGAACAATTATCACACTTAAAATCACCAACAGGAATATTATTGTCTAATTTTTTAATATATGGATTGCCACAGCAAGGACAAAACATATTATCCTTAGCCCAGCTTTCACTCATTATTCTGATTTTCTGTGTGCTGCTTTTATAGCTTTGCGCTAAGCTAAGATCAAAATCAAAATACATTCAGGCTCACCGACCAAATAAAATTTACATTTACCATACCTATTATACAACATTTCCACATAATTTGCAAGCCTTTTGACTAAATATTTTTGCGCCCTATAATTAAATCAATGGAGCAATGGGAAATCGAGTATAAAAAGAATATTGAAGCTGACGAGAGCTAGCCACTTTGCATAGATTTTCTTTCAAAAAGTTTGTCTAGCTTTTTCAGGAGAATCCTAATACCCCTGCTTTTATGCGCAGGGGTATGTCTTTTGAAAAGGCGGTTGACAGAACAGCTCTCCAAGGAACAGGCTAAAACGACTCAAGCAAGTAACGCTTGACGCCGAACAGGTTATCGTCTGCGGATTCCTGCTGTCTGTAACAACATATTTCAGCGTTTTAAAATCGTCACGGTCGGTAAACCCCATCTTTGACAACATTTTCACCATTTTATCCCATGCGCTAGATGATGTTGTCACCCTGTGGGCAGTGTACAATATCTGTTCACCGTGTAAAAATGCCCCATATACAACGCATTATCAGAATTTCCGACTTGCCATTTCGGCGGGGTACGCTGTAGCCAATTTTTTGGTGCGTCCATAGCCCGTCATCGTCTAGTGCCATGATGTCATACATCATAGCTATCTGCCACTCCATCGCCGTGCGCCCAGACTGATTGTACAGCAGTACCGCCTGTTCGCCTAGAGTGCCATTATATGGTAATATAAACGACTGTGTCGGCGTTTGATTGCCTATACGGTTTTCTATAATTCTCCACCTCTGACTTTAGATATAAAAATAACACCCCACACCGTATGTGTGAGTGCTAAACTATTATAAATTCGTATTTTATTCGTCTTTTTTTGTTCTGCCTTCAAAAAAATCTGCCCAAAAAGGGTTTTCTCTGTCGAAAATTTCTTTTTCCTCCGCAGTAAGCGACCACGGATAATCTTCAAACAGATTATATACTTTCTTTTGGTCAAATGAAAATTCAAAGACACCATCTCTGTCGGAGGTGTCAACCCAATATACCTTATCCGTTTTATTCTCTTTATAGAATGTTGCTTTTTTACTTGACATATCCAGTAGCTCCTTTAGCTTGTTCGTAAGATGAGGTATTTATATACCCTAATATAGTTTTAAATTCGTCATTCCCCAATTGACTAATATCAGTAGCATATGCCGCTGAAAAATATTTCGATGATGGTGAACAGCCGAACCTGCTTTTTAGCTTTGCACCTACGTCACCGAAATTTTTCCACCCATTTCTAATAGGAGATTGCAATTCTAAATACTGGGGCATCCCGCTGTTAATTCTAACAATTGCAGCATGGCGTCCCACTGAAAGGTAATATTCTTTTCCCTCTTCTAATTGCTGAATAATTCTTTTCCCGTTAGTCAAACTGGTTTTGGCAGAATTAACTTCGATGGTTTTTGCTCCAACTACGTCAAACATTTTTACTTTATTGATTTTGTTTGAGAAAAATATCATACTATCTCCGCCGCGAAAGTCCAGCACATCATATCCTTGCTTTTGTCCGGCATATGCTAAAGCCACGGAAGCACAAGAACCTTTTGTCTTGTCACCTCCACTGATCATATCTATTATTTCACTTTCACTTAGTTTCTCTTTGCGTAATTTAACCTCGTTATATTCGATGTTAGCGGTTTCTAAACGATTGTTAATATAGTCACGTGTTTTTTCGTTTAGTGTCTCAAATCGTTTTTCTCGCTCAATTATATCATCAATTCGTGTATTTGTCAAGGATTTTAGATTTTGCTCCTCAAACGCCAGCACTTCACTCTCGCTCAGCTGATACGACTTCTTGCTATGCACGTTAGTAACAGTCTTATCGCAAATGCTTTCGACTGTGCAATTACAGTTATCGTGCCGCCTGAAAACATCGTCACCGCTGTGAACGTCAACGCCATACTCATATTTTCCTGCTAAGTCCCTGCACCATTCGCAATTTTTCCCACTGCCTAATGTTCGCACTATGTAGGTTTTCAAGCCTGCTTCGCTCGCTTGGTCGGTATTCACCTTAACGCTGTCACCGTAAGCCTGCCGTGACATACTCGACACGTCTTTTTCAACTATCACTTTTGCGAGGGATTCGGTGGCGATTTTCAGTCGTTCGGCTATCCGCTCAACTCGTTTTTTTGACATCTCCGCTTTCGTTGCTTGCATTTTCAGCTTCTCAGCCGCATAAATTCGGTTTTGAATTTGTGCGTAACATTCGCCAACCAATTCATAATTTTCACCTAAAACGCTGTACAAATCGTTAGCTATTTGTTGTAATTTGCCTGCGGCTATATTTACATTCATGTTTTTCAACATTTCAACTGTCAAATTTGAACTGATAGTCGATAACTGATTTTGCGTGATTTTGCCGTCAGCCATTTCATCAATCAGTTTTTGTGCTGCATTAGGCGCATATTTTTTCAAAATTTCATATGCCATATTTTAAATCCCTATCAATCGTCTAACATCGTCCGTGCCTAAATAGTCGGGTATAGACTGGTTAATTTTCAGTATAGCGTCCCCCAACGTTCCTATTTGACTAACGTCAGGTTCGAAAATCGGCAGCCACTGTGGACTAGTACTGTAAAACGCTTTGCGTTCATATGAATATTCATCGCGAACACAAGCCGCTAAATATCCCGCGTTTAACAGACCTACACCAAAACTAGCCTGCGCCGAACGTGTCGATAACCGCAAATTTTCATGTGCTGATTTGATAGCGTCCGCACTAGACGGATTTGACGTTGAAAAACCTAAATCGTCCAGTGTTAAACCTGTTTCGCCTGCAAATGCACCAGCAATTGATTTCAAATGTTCAATGTGTGGTGACATAGACTGTTGACTAAATTGTCCGACCGTGGGTTTGTTTCCGTCTTCGTCCTTATCTACCCTTAGAAACGTTGACATTGTAGCCAGCCGATTGTTGAATTCTGCGTCGTTGTCCATACCCAGCACATATTTCTGCGGCGTGCTGTAAAAATCCGCTGAAATACTCGCACGGTTCAAAACACGTTCCGCTTCGTTGGTTAGCTGTATAGCCGCACGTGATATTCTGCTATGCCCGAATGGACGAACTGCGTCAGGACGGTAAATTATCGGTACTAGCAGCGCATAACTAGCTGGGTTTTTGAACGTTTGTGTCAATTTCCCATGTTCAAAAATTTGTGTTTCGTCTGCCGTAAAATATGCGTCCATTATAACCGCGCCTGTATTTTTGTCACGGTCTAAAACTGCGTAGCCCTCAATCAGCAAATTTGTGATAGGGTCGATTAGCCCTGTTGCGTTATATCCGTCAATTACTTGCAAACGTGGGTAGTCTGTATCATCACCGCTAATATATATGAAACTACAGCTAGAAATTAGCGCCGATAGAACCGCAGAATTTATCAGCACGTCACGGTTATTCAGATTATAAATCTGATTCAACATAAATGTATCATCATCAAATTCATCAAAATTCAGTCTGTCCGCTAGCGTGTCAACCGCCTTTGCGCACCAACCTAATTTGCCGTGAATGGTTCTATACTGTGTCGGAGTCAGCGGCGATAGGTCGTTGATAACATATTTTCCCTCATAGTATTTATATCTCAATGCCACCCTAGTTTGCTTCAGCGCCAGCTTACTTTTCAACTCCGCAAGGCTCACACCCTCACTCTCCTTTACATTTTTTACATTCTTGAGCAGAATTTTTTGCACTCGGCGGCTTGAAGCACTGTCAGATTTCATAAGGGGAAACTATGGCTACAGCTAAGAAACTGCCATCGGGCAATTACCGTGTAAGGGCATACGATAAAATAACAAATTTGAATCAATTATTATTTTAAAATAACACAAACTAAAAGAAAGGTCTGACTATATAACCCTTGATTTTGAAAAAAATCCAGGTATTACTAATTATATCTATCAATATTTAAAGCCGCAGTAAACATTTACAATCCACCTAAAACATTTGCGTGTTGTTCAAAATATATTGAATGTTCAGACAAACGACATTGTGTACATAAAAATCAGTTATACGCACGTCAATGTTGGTATCGTGGCAACATTGAAAAGGAAAAGGTTTTTTATGGCACAAATAAAAATTTTTCCAAATAATTTAAAAAAAGTGAAAAAATAGTCTGCAAAAAATGTAAAAAAAATACCTGATAATTCACTGTACTGCAATTTCTGTGGAAAAAAGCAGACTACAGTACATCGTAAAACACGCACACATAAACGTCCGCATGGGCAGGGGACTATTTATTTTGACAAACGTTCGTCACGTTATATAGCATGGTCGCCTAGTTCACCGATGGGAACAGGTCGCACCTACATCGGTGCATACAAAACGTATGCCGCCGCAAGCGAAGCACTGGACGAATATTTGCGTGGCGCACGTCCCGACCTATACAATGCAACATTTTCACAGATATATGATTTGTGGAATGCACAGCATTTTTCTGATTTGTCAAAAAGCGCCATTGATTGCTATAAGGCGGCATATAAGACAGCGTCAAGCCTACACGGTATCAAATTTAGGGAATTGAAAACAGCCGATTTTCAGCGAGTTATTGACAGTGTTTCGGACAATTCCAGCCGTTCAAAATGCGCAATAATTCAGCAGCTGTTTAGCCAGCTGTGTAAATATGCTATCCAAAATGACGTAATCGACAAAAATTATGCTAGTTTTGTCAGAATAAAAAAAGAAGATAAAAAGAAAAAAGTCATTTTTACAAATGACGAGTTAAAGCTATTGTGGCAACATTCGGATGATGAACGCATACAAATAATTTTATTTATGTGTTACAGTGGTTTCACAACCGTCAAGAATTTCAAGCAGCATTTTCAAAAACGTTTCTGGTGTGTAATTGCTCATTTCTTCAAACATTTTCTTCTCCTTTCTGGCTATGCTTGCCTGCCGTACTCGCTCGGTTTCCCTTGCTATAATTATATTATAGCATACTAACGCTAGTATGTCAAGTCTTTCTTCGAAAAAAGTTGCACAAACTTTTACCCGAATTTTTGTGCAAATTGCATACTAGCGCTAGTATTAAAAATGTGCTATAATATAGGTGAAAGGGGTGACGGTCAAAAATGGGAAAGACAAGTACAACGTCAAAGCGGAAATACAATGAGAAGTCTTATGATAGACTTGCAATAACCGTTAAAAAAGGCGAACGTGATAAAATCAAAGCCCACGCTGAAAGCAAAGGTTTAAGCCTAAATGCCTACATTAACGCTTTAATCAAATCCGACATGGACAAAAAAAGACTAACACAAAAAAAAGGACTGCCCCACAAAGAGCAGTCCTATGTTTTGTCCTATTTAAAAACATGGAAATCCGATTACCATGTTTTGACCTGTTTTGACCTGTTTTTGACCTTTTCCACTGTCCATTGTTTAATGCTTTATTGATTTCTTTGTAAATTCTTCTATATTTTTGCATAAAAAAAGCACTGAGGTTTTTAGTGCTTTTTTCGTGTCATATTTTGTGTCATATATATTTGATTTTGCGTCATATTTGAATCGGTTTAAGCATATAAACGGACTAAAAAGAAATACCGCAAACCTTTGATTTTAAAGGGTTTACGGTATTTCCGTGTGTTTTAGTTTTATGAGCTATCGGGGATTTGAACCCCGGACCCTTTGATTAAAAGTCAAATGCTCTGCCAACTGAGCTAATAACTCACGCTGCAATTAGACTATTGTCCAACCGTGCTCTACTATTATACCAAAAAAGCTTCTGCTTGTCAAGCACTTTTTTAAAATTTAACAAATTGCACAAATATTCTGCTCTATATTTGTGATATTATGTAGATAATTAAACCATAATGCCAAAAACATAGTCGTCCATTACAAATCCGTTTCCAATATCTGTCACTTGCTCACGTAAAAGCCTCATGCCAAGGTGTTTGTAAACGCTGATTGCATGGGCGTTTCCTTTGTTTACTGTAAGCCATATCAGCTCACAGCCCTCCTTGCGCGCAATACGCTTTATTTCACGAAACATCATAGACGAAAAGCCTTTGCCTCTCATTTCCTGCTTTAGGTACAGCTTTGAAAGAAACAGACTGCCGTCCTCTTTTTTGCATATTGCGTAGTAGCCGATAATTTCATCGTTTAGCACAAGCGTACAATAGCGATAGCCCTCGTCGGAAATTTGCTTTGTTATAGCGTTAGCCGATTGAAATTTTTCTACCATATAGCTGTTTTGCTCGTCTGAAATTATTTCCTTAAAAGCCTCTGTCCAGATTTCCTTTGCCGCCGCCGCTAAACGATTGACATCCTGCGCTGTTTTAATTTCCAAAAATTCAAGCTTGTCCATTAGTCCTTTTCCATTCCTTTCAGGTATTCGATAAATTGCTTTGCCGTGCGAGGAGAACGTCCGCCTCTTGAAAGCGCAAACGCCTCCGCCTGCCGCTTAAGCTCCTCATCGTTAAGCTTAACATCGTATTGCTTTGCCAAATCATGCGCCACCGAAAGATAAAGCTGCTTGTCAGGCTTTGTGTACGTCACGGTAAGACCGAAACGGTCGGAGAGCGATAAAAGCTCCTGCATTGTGTCGTTGAGATGAATCTCATCTCCCTTTCTTGCCGAAAAGGTTTCACGAATCAGATGCCGTCTGTTAGATGTAGCATAAATACATAAATTGTCCGCAGAGGACGCAACGCTCCCCTCTAAAATTGCCTTTAGTGCGGCAAAATCCTCATCGTCCTCCGTAAAGCTTAAATCGTCTATGAAAAGTATAAATTTCAAGGGATTGCGGCTTATCTGCTTAACTATATCGGGAATTTTGTGAAGCTGCTTTTTCTTTATTTCAATAAGCCTGAGTCCATCACTAGCATATTCGTTTGCAATCGCCTTTACAGTAGAGGATTTTCCAGTGCCGCAGTCGCCGTAAAGCAGCACATTATTCGCAGGCTTGCCGCTCAGGAGCGCAAGAGTGTTGTCGATAACCTCGCCTCTTTCACGCTCGTATCCGTAAAGCTGAGAAAGGCTTATAGAATCAGGATGCTCCACGCCCACAATTTCGGAATCCATGTCGTATTCCTTTATTATAAACACATGATATCGTGAATAAATTCCATAGCCAAAGTGAGAAACATTTTCAATCCTCTCATGATAAATTTTGCGAAAATCAGCCTTGTGCGTTTTGTATCTCGGCAGGAAATCATAAAAATCAATCTGTTCTCGCAAGGCGTCATAAGAAATCTGTGAAATCTCCTCTAAAAGCATAAGCTCGTTTTCTAAACACTCGTCCAAAAGCTCGCCTGCCTTAACTCCCTCGCCCTTTTTTTTGATGTAAATATTCTCGTTTTCAAGCACTGCGTTAAGGAGATATTCAGTGAAATCATCTCCGTAATTGTAAAGCCGAAAAATAAAATTACTGTAATATTCGACCGCACAGTCACTGTCTTTCCAAGCAATTGCATCTATTACGTCCGTAAAGCTGCAAAGCACCTCGTCATCAGTAATCAGTGATTTAAAAATCACAAGAGTTTTATATCTGTTATACAAATCATTAAAATCCATAGCTTATCACTCCCATTTTAAAATGTCACAGTATCATTTTAACATATTTTTCTCACTTTTTCAAGCAAAAAAGTAAAATTTTTAAAAAGCTCTTAGCAAATCTGAAAAAATTAGTATATAATTATAGTATGAGTCAAGGTTGTTTAATGCCTGCGGCAATTGGAGCTACAGAAACGAAAATAACTCTTGGCTTTTTATTTTTTCATTGAATCCCTCTGGATTTTTGAAAAGATACAGCCGCAGTAGTCCTGACGGTAGAGCGAATATTCCCTTGAAAGCTCTATTGAACGCTTGTAGCCGTTACGCTTTTTAAAATCGCAGGGCAGAGCCTTGACATCGTAAATTTCTGAAAGCTCCTGCGATATTTCATTTAGCTTTTGAGCGTTTTTATAAGTGGAAATTGAAAGCGTTGTCGCAAAGTAATCAAGGTTCATTTTCCTCGCAAGCTCCGCTGTTTTTTCAAGCCTTAGTCTGTAGCAGACAAAGCATCGCTCACCGCCCTCAGGTAAATCCTCCATTCCCTTTACTGCGTCAAAAAAATCCTGCGGATTGTATTCACCTTCAATCAAGGAAACATCATTTTCAAACGGCATCTGACTAATCAAACGCTTGACCTCGTTTACTCGCTTTTGATATTCGTATTGCGGTGAAATGTTGGGATTGTAGTAAAAAAGCGTTATCGCAAAGTACTTTGAAAGATACTCAAGCGTGTATGACGAGCAGGGCGCACAACAGCCGTGGAGCAAAAGCGTCGGTACACAGCCCTTTGGGATTGAAACTATAAGCTTGTTCAGCTCAAGCTGATAATTTATTTTCTGATTCATAAATAAACCTTTCTGTTTCAAGGTATATTGTACAAAATTTTGGACACAATCTAATTGATAAAGCTGTTAGTGTAAAAGACTGACAGCGCAAAAACGGAGTGATAAACCTTGAAGCAAACTCATATATTTGACAGTCCACCCGGTGTAATTTCCTTTGCGTCCATAGGCTCAAAAATGGAAAGCGAAGGACCGCTGGGCGAATGCTTTGACAAAATAAACGACGACCCGTATATGTCCGCAGATTCCTTTGAAAAGGGCGAAAGCAAGCTTCAAAAGCAGGCGATTTTGCATATGCTTGAAAAGGGAAATCTTAAAGAATCAGATATAGACGTTCTTTTCGGCGGCGATCTTCTCAACCAGTGCACAGGCACGACCTACGGAATACGTGAATTTGAAATACCCTTTCTCGGAATTTACGGTGCCTGCTCAACTATGGCGGAGGGGCTTTTGTTCGCTTCCGCTTTCACAGCGGCAGGCTTTGCTGAAAAGGCGGTCGCCGTTACCTCATCGCACTTTTGCTCTGCGGAAAGGCAGTACCGATACCCTCTTAACTACGGCGGACAGCGTCCTCCAACATCGCAGTGGACTGCTACGGCGGGCGGAGCGTTATGTGTGTCCGCCAAGGGAAAATCGCCCTATGTACGAGGCTTCACAGTCGGAAAAATCGAGGATTTAGGTGTGACGGATGCAAACAACATGGGTGCTGCTATGGCTCCCGCCGCATGGTCGACAATTTCTGCGTTTTTAAACGATACGGGAAAATCTCCTGATGATTTCGACATGATTCTCACGGGCGACTTAGGAAAGGTCGGAAGCAGGCTTTTGTGCGAGCTTGCTGAGCGTGAAAATGTAAAGCTGCGGCAGGTTCATACCGACTGCGGAAATATGCTCTACTCGTTTGAAAATCAGGACGTTCACTCAGGAGCAAGCGGCTGCGGCTGTTCTGCGGCAGTGCTTTGCGGCTATATTCTTCCTCGAATCCGTTCAGGCGAACTTGAAAATGTGCTTTTTGCCGCAACAGGTGCGCTTATGTCACCGACGCTTAATCAGCAGGGCGAAACGATACCGTCAATTTCACACGTCGTATGGCTTTCACACCGTCACGGCTAAAAAGGAGATTATATGGAATATTTATGGGCATTTTTAGTCGGCGGAGCGATATGCGCCGTCGGACAGCTTCTGATTGATTTCACCAAGCTCACACCTGCAAGAATACTGACAAGCTATGTAGTCGCAGGAGTGCTTTTAGGAGCTGTAGGAGTTTACAAGCCGCTTGTCGATTTCGCAGGCGCAGGAGCTTCCGTGCCGCTTACAGGCTTTGGAAATTTAATTGCACAGGGCGTAAAGGAAGCGATTGACGCTGACGGCACACTTGGAATTTTAACAGGCTCGCTTACCGCAGGAGCGGCAGGAATAAGCGCCGCACTAGTTTTCGGACTTATCGCCTCGCTCTTTGCAAAATCAAGTGCGAGAAGCTAAAGACAAATTCATCGGACTTAAATTTAAGCCCGATGATTTTTTATTTGAAAATAGAGGTTGTATCAAACACTAAATCTTCGGGTACTTCCTCGATTTTGCCCATATCGCACATTGCCGCAATCTGAGGATCCATCGGTATTTTGCCAAGGACGTCAAGACCGTTTTCTTGTACAATTTCTTCAATCCTGCTTTCGCCAAAAACCTTTATTTCCTTACCGCAGTCGGGGCATTTTACATAGCTCATATTTTCTACAATTCCTAAAATGGGAATTTCCATCATTTTTGCCATGTTTACAGCCTTTGCGACAATCATAGACACAAGCTCCTGCGGAGAAGTCACAACGATAATTCCGTCAACGGGAATCGACTGAAAAACTGTAAGCGGCACGTCGCCTGTTCCAGGCGGCATATCTACAAACATATAGTCCACATCGCCCCATACAACGTCCGTCCAAAACTGAGTAACTGCGCCTGCGATTACAGGACCTCGCCAGATAACTGGGTCTGTTTCATTTTCCACCAGCAGATTAAGCGACATAACCTCTACTCCTCCCTCGCTTTCGCAAGGATAAAGCGCATCTTCGGTTGCAGGAGCGTTTCCCTTTATGCCGAACATTTTAGGTATTGACGGACCCGTTATATCAGCGTCAAGAACCGCCGTCCTAAAGCCGCGTCTGCTTGCGTCAACCGCCATAAGAGAAGTGACAAGCGACTTTCCAACGCCGCCTTTGCCGCTGACTACGGCTATAACCCTTTTAATCTGTGAAAGCTGGTGCGGCTGTGCCGTTTGAGGAGCAGAAGAGCCTCCTGCCTGAGAACAATTCTGACTGCAGGATTCGCAGTCGTAAGAACATTCTGCCATTGTTATCATCCTTTCTTTAAACCAAAAGTCTAGTTATACATTTATTATACCACTTTTCTTTGGCTTAGTCAACCATAGAAAAAATTCTGGCGATTTTTAGAATTTCTTTAGTACCAGTCGTAAGGTATGTAAAGCTTGTTTTTTCAATAATTAATTGACTTGATTTATGTTCATTTTTATAAAACAATAAGCTCTTTATCGGCAAGAGTCATATTTTCGCAGCCGTTTTCGCCGACAATTACAAAATCCTCTATCCTGACGCCGAACTCGCCCTCTATGTAAATTCCAGGCTCAACAGTCACTATCATATTTTCCTCAAGCACATTTTCACTGCTAGGCGATGCTGTAGGTGCTTCATGAATATCCATACCTACTCCATGCCCCAAGGAATGTCCGAAGCATTCGCCGTAACCGTTTTGCGATATGTAATCCCTTGCGATTTTATCAAGCTGCGCTCCGCTTATTCCTGACTTAACCTGAGCTATCGCAAGCGACTGAGCCTTGCGTACAATTTCATAAACACTGCGCATTTTTTCACTCGGTTCGCCTACGCACACGGTTCTTGTCATATCGCTGTGATAGCCGTCAACCACCGCTCCAAAATCCATAAGCACAAATTCTCCAGAATTAACCCGTCTTTCGCCTGGAACTCCATGCGGCAGCGAGGTGTTTTCGCCGCTCAGAGCGATTGTGTCAAACGACAGCGCCTCCGCTCCGTGAGAAAGCATATAAAAATCAAGCTCTAGCGCAATTTCACGCTCGGAAACTCCCTCGCGGATAAAATTTAACATATGCTCAAAGCCCGCTTCGGCTATACGCTGGGCGGCTATTATTTTTTCAATTTGCTCAAGCGTTTTTATCATGCGGATTGAGCCGATAAGCTCGCTTAGCTTGTCGCTCTCGTCGAGCTCAAAGTCCAATTTTTTGGATAATTGTCTGCTTTGTGCAAGAGTTACGTTCTGAGCCTCAAGAGAAATTTCAGATATATTGTGGCGAGCACAAAGCTCATTTATCTGGCGGTAAAGTCCGCCGCCTCCCTCCTGCAAAATCACCTCACAGCCGCTGACAGTCTTTCTTGCCTTTTCGATATAGCGAAAATCTATAATCAGGTAGGAAGCGTCCTGAAAAACCAAAAGCGTTCCTGCGCTTGATTTCATACCTGTGAAATATCGGCGGTTAATATCCGACGTGACAAGCGCACATTCTATTTTACCTTTCATTTTACACTGTAAAAGCTCAATTGTAGTCATTCTATTCACTCCTATTTTATGCCCTGCTCATTCAATAAATCATAAATATAATCATTGTCGAGTCCCCAGTCTTGTGCTTCACGCCAAACCCCCATAGTAGTCTGACCGAAATTTGTAACATTATCTGTCGGCGCACCGCTTTCTATCAAAAGCTTAAGCAAATCATACGCTTGCGTATCGGTATCCTCAGCATACTGAGCGAAAATTTCAAGTACGGTAAATCCGCAATAGTTTTCGCAGGTAACATCTGCTCCGCAATCAATCAAAAGCCTTACCGCATCGTAATCACAAATTTCAACCGCATACATAAGCGGAGTATATCCGCATTTATCTGACAAATGCGTAGTGTTGCCTGAAGTATAATGATTTGAAGAATTCTTTTCATCACTGTATGACACAGCATTTACATCTGCTCCATATTCAATCAAAAGCTCGATAATTTCCAGCCTTTCGCTTTTTGAAATATCGCTGAAACCGCCGGCATTGCTTATTGCTTCACTGTCATATTGACATAAATAAGACAGCAGCGATTCCTCTCCGTCCTCAAGAGCTTCATTGCTCAAATTCACATTTGGATCACTGCCCTTTTCGAGAAGTCGTTCTACATTTTCAACATTGCCGCTTTGAACACTGCTAACCAGACTTTTTGAACTCTTATACAGCGATATTGAAATATAGGAAACTGAAACGACCATTAACACTGTAAATGGAATAATAAAAATAATTCCTATTACCCTCTTAGAAAGAACACCTTTCGGGCGAACATATTCCGCACCTATTTCAGCGGCAGCCTTGCGTGCTTTTCTAGCTTTCCTTTGTGACAATTTTACCAACACAATGCCGACTATAAAGAATATAAACATTGCAAATACAAGCATAAAAACAAATACAAGTGCTATAAATGCCATGATAAATCCCTCTATTTAGACTTTTTACTTCAAAATTTCCTTAAGTGCTTCTATTCCTAAAAGGTAAGAGGCTTTTCCAAAGCCTGCAATCTGTCCTGCGCATACGGGGGCGATAACAGACCTGTGACGAAACTCATCTCTAGCATGAATATTCGACATATGCACCTCTACAACAGGGATTTTTATCGCCGCTATTGCGTCTGCAATCGCATAGCTGTAATGAGTAAAAGCACCTGCGTTAAGCACAATTCCCACGCTGTCAAGTCTTGCGGCGTGAAGCTTATCTACAATTTCCCCCTCGTGATTAGACTGGAAAATTTCACATTCAAAACCGCATTGCTCCGCTTTCCTTTCAATCTCGGCATTGACGCTCTCAAAGCTGTCCGACCCGTAAAAGCCTGGCTCGCGTTCTCCCAACAAATTTAAATTTGGTCCGTGTACAACAATTATTTTCTTCATAAAAATTCTCCTTTCACAAAAAGCTCTGATAGCTTTTCTTCATCATAAGTGCGTCCTTGTCCTGCGTCCCTGCGCTTTCACATATAAACGTCGGACTTAAATTTTTCCTTGCGACAAGCTCCATAAGCGGTTCATAATCAGGACCGAACCCTTGATTATCCTCAAATGTCAGGTGCTTTTTCTCGCCGCCCGGAACGGTAAACATTATCTTTGAAAAATGACTGTGGAAAACCCTAAGTCTGTCCGCTCCAAGCGCATTTTCCACCTCGTCAAGCATCGCCTCATACTCCGCCTTGCCCTTAATCGCTCCAAAATCTCTTGCGTTAAGATGTCCGAAATCTATGCAGGGAATAAAGCTGTCGTCAAGCCTGCACAGCTCAAGCACCTCAGTTAAATTTCCAAGCTGATTAACCTTTCCCATCGTTTCGGGGCAAAAGTGAATATCCTCAAATCCCTGTTTGGCAGCCTGCTCTCTTGCTCTCAAAATCGTATCCTTAGCAAGCTCAAGAGCGTCCTCCCTGCTGATTTTCGCACAGCTTCCGCTATGAATTACAATTCTATCCGCACCAAGACGCTTAGCTGCGTCACAAGACTGCAATATATAATTTATCGAATTATCACGCTTCTCCTTTTCAAGGCTTGAAAGTGAAATAAAGTACGGTGCGTGAAGTGAAAGCGAAATTCCGCTTTCCTTTGCCTTGGAGCTAAAGGCCTGAGCCAGCTTATCGCTCACTCTCACTCCCCTGCCGCACTGATATTCATAATGATCAAGTCCCATTTCTCTTAAATACTTTGGAGCGTCGAGCGTTGACTTATATTTTGCGCTAAAGCTCTCGCTGTTTCCCGCAGGTCCGAATCTTGCACTCATAATCTAATCCTCCTTTTTTATTTCAGGCAAAAACGGTCTTTCACAAGCGCGCTTAAATCTAAAGGGCAGGCTTGTTTCAGGCTCTATAGGAAATACAAAAATCGAGCGAATCCCCTTTAAATTCGAGCCTAAAATATCTGTGAAAATCTGATCCCCGATTGCCGCCGCCTCGCTCTTTTTCAAACCAAGCCGCTTAAGCGCACGGCTATAGCCAAATGTCAACGGCTTTGCCGCCGACGGTTCAAAATCAAGCTTAAGCTGCTCAGCAAATGGCGTCACACGTTCAGCATCATTATTCGAAACTATCATAAGCCTAATTCCCGCACGCTTCATGCTCTCCAACCAGTCAAGGCTTGACTGCGGCGGTATCGGGTTATTATGTGTTGTAAGCGTATTATCAAGGTCAAGCAAAAGCGCCTTTATACCCTTACTCTTTAAAAACTTCGGCGTCACATCGCCAACCTTATCAAAAACATACGTCGGTTTAAATAACATAAATTCATTCCTCAACATTCCAATAAGCAAGCTGCTCTGCGCTAGGGAGAGTCAGTGTGTCGGAAATTTTAGTAAATGTATCAATTACCATTGCAAGAGAATCACCATCGCCAGGCGACATAAGTGTAATACAGAAAAAATTATCTCCCTCAGTTACAATATACCTTGTAAGGGTGACTATCTCCTCGCCATCATGTGTATAATAGCCTTTGAGATCATAACAGGTTCCAACATATTCGCCGACTGCGATTTCGCCTGCTTCTGTAAGCTCATATGAATCAAACCATCCATACTCTACCCATTCATTGAAGGTTTTTTCAATAACATCCTTATCTACATTACCGTTTTCATCGGCATCAAAAACACCATCAATCCGAAAAATTTTTATACTCAAAGCGTCTCCGTCAACGCCGTCTTCATAAATATACGCATAAACAAAAGAATTATCTTTATACCACCCTGCATACCAGCCGTCAGGTATCTTAAAGCTCAGACCATTCCCGTCATCGTAATAGTCGTAAAAAATTTCATCGTCCTCATTCTGCGAATCATCGTTGTCCTCATAATCCGAATTGCTCGATTCTTCAGCTTCACTTAACACCTGTGTATCGCTCGATTCCTCAGCTTCGTCAGATTCATCAGAATTTGCCTCGCTATCTTCTATTTCGTTCACTGAAACACTTTCCTCTAAATCGCCAAGCTCCGAGCTATTTGGCTCAGTATACGCTTGATTGAACAAAACTACTCCAACTACAACGATCAGTGCCGCAGCAATTATACAGCAAATTACAAATCGGAAGGCGGCTTGATGTTGGAGTTTTAATCGCCGCTTCTGTCGGTTGGCTGACAGCCTCGTGCTGCTGAACGTAATTTTCCGCTTGAGCGTCATCTTCTTTTATACATTTTTCGCCGCATTTCAAACAAAAGTTTGCATTATCGACAAGCTTTTCACCGCAATTTTTACAGTACATATCTTCCAACTCTGTTAAATTTTTTCTGACAAAAATTTTTTAAGCGGACAAAAACGTCCGCTTAAAATGATACTTTAGTATTTACGCTTACGAGCAGCTTCGGACTTTTTCTTGCGTTTTACCGATGGCTTTTCATAATGTTCTCTTTTGCGAACCTCAGCTATTACGCCGTCCTTAGCGCAGGATCTCTTGAAACGCTTGAGAGCTGTATCTAAGCTTTCATTCTTTCCAACACGAATTTCTGCCAAAATTATTCCCTCCCTTTGCCGTCATTGACAGAGATAGCTTTCTACAAGAAGTATTTACAACGGATAAAAGTGAAGGGTCATGCCGCTAACCTTTTGCGGCACTCCTTAAGGAGCAAAGCACTCGCTCCCCCTCTCTGCCAAATTTAAATACTTCCCTTGCTGTATATAGCTATATTTATTATACTACACTTTTTAAGCGTTGTCAATAGGTTTTTTAAAAATTTCTAAATTTATTTTTCAAAAGCTAATGTCAATATCAAATCGGACAAATCACAAAGAATTAACAAAATTTTCAAAACCAGTTTCTTTACTTTACAACGATATTTACAAGCTTATTCGGAACAACAATTTCCTTTATTACGCTCTTGCCGTCACAGGCTTTCGTTATTTCCTGCTGCTGTTTTACAAGCTTAAGCACCTCGTCCTTAGCCAAGTCCTTTGGAATTTCAAGTCTGCACTTGATTTTACCGTTTATCTGACAAACGATTTCTACTGTGGCGTCAATGCAGAGCGCTTCGTCCCATGTCGCCCACGGCTGCTCGTCAAGCACGCCCTCTGAGCCTATAAGCTGATACATTTCCTCAGTGATATGAGGTGCGAACGGATAGAGGATTATCAGAAAATCTGTAAGCTCTTTTCTTGTAACGCTCCCTGCGTCATATATTTCATTTAAGAGCGTCATCATCGCCGCAATGGCGGTGTTAAACTTCATGCTCTCTATATCCTCCGACACCTTTTTAATCGTCTTGTGCATTGAGCTTTCAAGCCTTTTGGTATAACTATCGCCGTCAACCAGCTTTTCCTGCAAAGCCCACACTCTGTCGACAAAGCGTTTGCAGCCCTTGACGCTGCTCTCACTCCACGGAGCGGCGTTTTCATAGTCGCCCATAAACAGAACGTACAATCTCAGCACGTCTGCGCCGTAAGCGTCTACAACATCGTTCGGATCAACAACATTTCCTCTTGACTTAGACATCTTCTCTCCGTCAAAGCCTAAAATCAAGCCCTGCGCCGTTCTCTTTAAATACGGCTCCGAGCATGGAACGCAGCCCTGGTCATAAAGGAATTTATGCCAAAATCGCGAGTAAATCATATGCCTTGTAACGTGCTCCATACCGCCGTTATACCAATCTACAGGCATCCAATATTCCAACGCCTCCTGAGAAGCAAACTCCTGATTGTTTTTCGGGTCGCAGTAGCGCAGAAAATACCATGAAGAGCCTGCCCACTGAGGCATCGTGTCGGTTTCACGTTTAGCGTCCGCTCCACATTCAGGGCATTTGCAGTTTACAAACGAATCTATCTTAGCAAGTGGGCTTTCGCCCTCTGCGCCAGGTTCAAAATGCTCTACAGGCGGCAGTCTAAGCGGCAGCTCATCATAAGGAACTGCAACCATTCCGCAGTGAGGGCAATGGACAATCGGTATCGGCTCGCCCCAGTATCTCTGACGATTAAACGCCCAGTCCTTCATCTTATACTGAACGCCCTTTTCGCCGCATCCCAATCGTTCCAGCAGCTCAAGCATTTTTTCAATAGCGTCCTTTTTATTCGTTATACCGTCAAGCTCACCAGAATTAACCATCTCGCCGTCGCCAGTATACGCTTCCTTTGAAATATCTCCGCCCTTGATAACCTCGATAATATCAATCCCGAATTTTTTCGCAAACTCATAATCGCGTGTATCGTGCGCAGGAACAGCCATAATTGCTCCTGTGCCGTAACCCATCATTACATAATCGGAAATATAAATCGGAATCTCCTTGCCTGTTATCGGATTTACTGCGCTTAATCCGTCAATCTTAACTCCTGTTTTATCCTTGACAAGCTGAGTTCTTTCAAACTCGCTTTTCTTTGCGCACTCAGCCTTATATGCGTCAAGCTCGGCTATATTTTTAATTTTTTCGCTGTACTTCTCAATCATCGGATGCTCTGGAGCGATTACCATAAAGGTTACTCCGTAAAGAGTATCAGGACGAGTAGTATAAATGCGCAAGGTTTCATCAATTTCCTTAACCTTGAAATTGACAAATGCGCCTGTGGATTTGCCTATCCAGTTCTGCTGCTGGAGCTTGACGTTCGGCAGATAGTCAACCTCCTCAAGTCCCTCAAGAAGCTTATCGGCATATTCGGTAATTCTTAAATACCAAACCTCCTTAGTTTTCTGCACGATTTCACTATGGCAAACATCGCATTTTCCGCCCTGAGAATCCTCATTTGAAAGCACGACCTTACAGCTTGGGCAGTAATTTACCAGCGTCTTATCTCTGAACACAAGTCCGTTTTCAAACATTTTCAGGAAAATCCACTGTGTCCACTTATAATAATCCTCATCGGTAGTGTCAATCACTCTCGACCAGTCAAACGAAAAGCCTACTCTCTTAAGCTGAGCGGTAAACTTAACTATATTCTCGTCCGTTACCTGTCTTGGATGAACTCCCGTCAAAATCGCAGTATTCTCGGTAGGCAAGCCGTATGCGTCAAAGCCTATCGGGAAAAGCACGTTATAGCCCTGCATTCTTCTCTTTCGGCTTACCACCTCAAGACCTGAATACGCTTTGATATGTCCGACGTGCATACCATGTCCTGACGGATACGGAAACTCTACAAGCGTATAATACTTCTTCTTTGAGTGGTCATCGCTTGCTTTAAAGGTTTCGTTCTCCTCCCAATATTTCTGCCACTTCTGCTCTACTGCGGCAAAATTATAATTTTCCATCTTCATCTTCTCCTTTATGTAGTTTATTATCAAAGCACGACTTAACGTCCTTGTTTATAACAAGCAGAGCTGCGCACACCACGTCCGCTATTCCCTCTCCAAGATAGAACCAATAATGTCCCGTTATATTGGTTTTCAAATTAAGCAAAAACAGCAATGCCAAAACTGCGGCTGTAATTAAATTAAAATACGGTCTTCCCTCATAAAGAAAATACCCAAACAGAGCAAAAACCACAAGCCAAAACAAATTGTTCACGCTAAAGCCCAATATCAGATTAACAACGCTCTTAATCACCATATATGCGGCAATTGCCAAACAAATTTTTTTACCCTTACTCATTTTAATCCTCCAGATATTTTTGCACATCTACTGCCTCTCCATCGCTCCAGAGCTTTTCGAGGTTATAAAAATCTCTCGTTTCCTTATAGAAAACGTGAACGACAATATCGCCGTAATCAAGTACTATCCATGTTGCGCCCGAATAGCCCTCTATCCTGAGCGGAGTAACGCTGTTTTCCTTAAGTTTAAACTCCACCTCGTCCGCAAGTGCTTTTGTGTGAGTAGTAGAGGTACCGTTTGCTATAAAAAAATAGTCCGCCACAATGGTTAAATCCTTTATGCCGATAATCTGAATATCCTCTGCGCGCTTTGAATCCAGTGCCTTTGCTATAACCTTTATTTTCTGCTCCTGTGTCATTTTTACACTCCTTTATTTCTTTTCAACAAATTCATTATATGCGTCAACTGTTGCATTCGGAATAAATCCGCCCTTATCTACCTGATCTGAAATTGAAAATTTCAACGCCTCATACATTCCCTTTTCAAGGCTAGTATTGGCGTACTTTCTCATCTTTTTTACGTCCTTATAATCACGGTCTACGCAAATTAAATCCGCAAGGTAAACTATCTGCGAAAGTCTGCTCATATTTCCTGCGGCTATTGTATGCTGACGGACTGCCAAAAGTATCTCCTCGTCCTCAATGCCGAACTTCTCTCTCAAAAGCTGCGCTCCTGCCGGCGCATGGAGAAGCGCAGAAGTTTCAAGCTCTATTTTGCATATATCAATGATTTTCTCCGCAAGCTTTTTCTGCTCGTTTTTTTCAAGCTCCTTTGCAATATCGTGAACCATTCCCGCAAAGTATGCTCTTGAGGTATCTTCACCGTAAAGCTCCGCCAAATCCTTTGCCGAATCCGCCACATTCATTGAATGAGTATAACGCTTCTGCGAAAGACATTCCTTAAGATACCTTTTAATTCGTTTTGTCAATTCATCATTCACTTTTATCAGTCCTAATCACATTGAATAAAGTCTGTTTTTCAATATATATTCCGCTACACTTTTATTTAAAGCACTATAAAGCTTTTCAAAATTTTTTTCTTTAACCCACTGCCGAAGCTGTGTGGAGCTTATCTCTATGGGCTTTGCTTCAACAATTGTCACCTCGCCGCTCATGCTCCTCAAACGCTCTGCGCTTGCTTCAAGCCGCTTATTGTCAAGACTGTTCCTTGAAACGCAGACCAATTCCGCAAGAGTTAAAATTTCCTCCCAGCGATACCATTGCTCAAAAGACAAAAGCATATCGCTGCCCATCACAAGGCTAAGCTTATCGTCTTTATACAGCTCTCTGAAATGCTTAAGCATCAGAACCGAATAGCTTTTGCCGCTCTGATTAAGCTCCCAGTCGCTCACCTGTACATTAAACTTCTCGTTTTCAAAAGCCATCTTGCACATATTAAGTCTGTCGCTGCCACTCGCCAAATCCAAAGCCTGCTTATGAGGAGGTATTCTATCAGGCATGATGATAATCCTGTCGGGATTTACCTGATTATACACACTCTTTATGCAGTTTAAGTGACCAAGATGCGGCGGATTAAATGTGCCGCCAAAAATTGCGGTTTTCGTCATATCTTTATTTTAGGCTCCTTAGGATTTCTCTTATAGATAATAGCCTTTGAGCCTATACACTTAACCACCTCTGCGCTAATCTCCTCCGCTATCTCCTCCGCAGCCTCGCGAGCCGTAAGAAGAGAGCTTTCAAGCACCGTTATCTTTACTATCTCATGTACTCTCAGATAATCGTCAATCTGACTAATCTGCTCAGTATTTACGCCGCTCTTTCCTACCTGAAAGGTACTGTCGATTGAGTTTGCAAGAGAGCCTAGCTTTGCTCTTTGTTTAGATGTCAGCATTTTCTATCCTTTCTCCTTAAGCTTTTTTACAAGCTCCCTAAGAGCCTTTCCTCTGTGTGAAATAAGATTCTTCTCAGTATCGGTAAGCTGTGCCATACTCCGCTCGTTATACATAAAAATCGGATCATAACCAAAGCCGTTATCACCTAACGGTTCATAGCCTATAAATCCTCTGCATTCGCCTCTTGCGGAAATTTCGCTTCCGTCAGAATCGATAAAATGCACGGCGCAGACAAAAGTCGCACCTCTGCTTGCCATACCAATGCCCTCAAGGCGTCTGAGAACCTCTGCATTTTTTTCGTCATCGTCCTTTATTCCAAGCCAGCGTGCAGAGTAAACTCCAGGCTCTCCGTCAAGGACGTCTATCACAAGTCCGCTGTCATCGGCAAGTGCCGCACAGCCACAAAGCTTATGCAAGGCTCTAGCCTTTATAGCCGCATTTTCTTCAAATGTGCTTCCCGTTTCCTCAGGTGCGCTTTTCAACTTAGCCTCCTTAAGCGAAAGCACCTCGTCAAAGCCAAAGCTTGAGAGAAGGCTCTTATACTCCCTAACCTTACCCTCATTGCCGCTTGCTATAATCAGTTTCATTTCCTGCCCTCTATTCGTCCATATCATGTTTATATGTAATTCTAGTTTTTCTTATTTTCTCACGAAACTTTGCCTGTTTATCAGGTGCCATAATTACCATGCAAAACTCATTATAGATAATCTTAAGTCCTAAATCCTCCGTTGCAGTAAGTGCGCTCGCTCCAAATTCTGTCGAGGTATCTATCCCTACAAACTCAACCTCCTTGACATTTCTAGCCCTTATGAAATCAGTCAAAGCATCATTAGAGAAAAAGTCAGGCTTGCTTTTTGATAAATGTTTTTTGACTTTACCTTTATATCTCTAGAAAGCTCCGCATCCATCGTTTCAGGCTTCGGCGCAAGTCCTTTAAAAAGCCCCTTGCCTACACTGACGATATAAAAAACCTCCTCAGGCTGATATGCCGCTATTCTTTTATTGATTTTTGCAATCAAATCCTCCGCATTATAAGAAAACTTATCCTTGTTCCTTTTCTTTCCTACAAAAAAGTTCTGCATATTTACTACAAAAAGCACGTTATCCATTTTCTTAATCCCCCGAAATTAAATTTTACATATTTTTTATTCAAAAAGAGCTTCTACAAAAGACTTTGCCTCAAAGGGCTGTAAATCGTCAAGCTTTTCTCCTACAGTTACCAGCTTAACAGGAATATTAAGCTCATCTGCAATTGTAATTACTATTCCACCCTTTGCCGTTCCGTCAAGCTTTGTTAAAATTATACCAGTTATATCACACGCTTCGTTAAAAAGCTTTGCCTGATTTACAGCGTTTTGCCCCGTTGTTGCATCAAGTGCCAGCAGCACCTCAAGAGAGCAGTCCTGCGCCTGCTCATGTACGATACGGGAAATTTTGCTAAGCTCGTTCATAAGATTTTTCTTATTATGCAGTCTGCCTGCCGTATCGCACAAAACAACGTCTGTTCCCCTTGCCTTTGCCGCATTAAGTGCGTCAAAAACCACAGCGGCAGGATCTGAACCCTCGTTATGCTTTATTATATCACATTCCGCCCGATTTGTCCATACCTCAAGCTGATCAATCGCAGCCGCTCTGAAGGTATCCGCCGCCGCCACCAGCACGCTTTTGCCCTGCTGTCTTAGAGAATAGGCAAGCTTTCCTATCGTGGTAGTCTTTCCCGCACCGTTTACGCCGATTACAAGCACTACGCTCGGAACAGTCGAAACATCAAGCGGCTTATCCTCGCCCAGCATTTCCTCTATTACGTCCTTAAGCTCGTCATTTATAAGACTAGGGTCGGTAATACCCTTTACTTTCACACGCTCTTTGAGACTGTCGCAAATTTTCACTGAGGTATTTACACCTATATCGCACATTATAAGCGTTTCCTCAAGCTCCTCAAAAAGCTCCTCGTCTATTTTTGTAAAAGAACCCAGCAATCGCTCAATTCTTCCCATCATCGAGTCCTTTGTCTTTTTAAGTCCCGCTCTCAGCTTTTCAAATAATCCCATAACCTCTCGCCTTTCACCAGTAAATTTTTAACTTTCAGCAGTCGCAGCCGCTTCCTTTAAATCCATTCTCAAAAGCCTTGACACTCCCTTTTCCTGCATCGTAACGCCGTAAAGAATATCCGCTTCTTCCATTGTGCCTCTCCTATGAGTAATAGCGATAAACTGCGTCTTATCGGTAAATTTATGTAGGTAGGAGGCATACTTTGAAACATTCACCTCGTCAAGTGCCGCTTCTATTTCATCAAGCAGACAAAACGGCGAGGGATGCTGTTTTAAAATTGCAAAGTAAATGCAGACAGCCACAAAAGCAATTTCTCCTCCCGACAAGCTCATAAGGCTTTTTCCAACCTTTCCAGGGGGAACGGCATTTATTTCTATGCCGCTTTCAAGCACATTTTCAGGATCGGTAAGCGACAAGCTTGCGCTTCCGCCGCCGAAAAGCTCTGTAAATATCTCCGAAAAGCTCTTGCTTATCCTTTCAAAGCTATCGGTAAACATTGACTTCATATTATCGGTAAGGCTGTCTATAAGCTCGCAAAGCTCCAGCTTAGAGCGGTTCACATCGTCAAGCTGTCCAGTCATAAATTCGTACCTTTCGGACACCTCCGCATATTCCTCTATCGCTCCTAAATTGACATTTCCCAGAGCCTTTATCTTACCCTTAAGCTCGTTAAGTCTTTGTCTTGCGGCTGTCACGTCCTTTGGCGGCGAATATTTTTCATTCGCTTCGCTCCTTGTAAGCCCATAATCGTCCCAAAGCTGTCCTGTCAGCTTATCAAATTCCTTTTTGACATTTTCAAGCCGCTCATTAAGTCTAACTGACTGAGCTGAAAGCGTTTCGCGCTCGTTCATCTTATTCTTCTGCTCGCTTCTCAGCTTTTCAGCCGCATTGTTAAGCGTGATCTGCTCATTCTGCGCCTGCTTTATTTTTTTCTCAAGCTCCTTAGTACGCTCGCCTGAATCCGCAACAGAGCTTTTCACCGACATAATTTCGGATTTTTTAGACTCAATCTGCTCATTAAAAAGCTCAATCTGCTTATTAAGGCTTTCTCTGCCGTCCTTGCCGTCTCTTATAGATTTTTCAATATTCTCCTTTTGAACCAAAGCGTTCTGCAAATCCTTAGCGCACTCCGCTTCATTTATCTTAAGCTCAGAAATTTTTTCCGAAAGCTCCATACGCTTTTGAGCCGCTCCCTCATTTTCATTCCTTTGCTCAGCTCTTAATTTTTCACGTTCCTTTATCTCCCTTTCAAGCTCTGCAAGCTCCTTAGCCGCCTGATGCGCTAAAGTGCGAGATTCCTCAAGCTGACCTGCAAGCTTAAGCTCATTTTGCTTAAGCTTATCCTCTTCGCCGTCAATTGACGAAAGCATTTCACTGGAATTTTTCTTTTCCAGCTCACAGCGAAGAATTTCAGAGCCTGTTCCTAAAAGCTCCTCTTTAACTCCGTCAAGCTCTGCACGGAGATTCTGCGTTTCCTGCGAAAGATTCTCGCAGCTTTTCTTAAGCCGCTCATTTTCCTCTTTGAGCTTTGCACAGCTTTTTTCCAGTCTTGAAATCTCATTTTTTCTGGTAAGTATTCCGCTGCTTCTCGACACGCTTCCGCCTGTATAAGAGCCGCCTGCGTTGACAACCTGTCCGTCAAGCGTCACGATTTTAAATTTATAGCCGTACCGCTTTGCTATATCGGACGCACTATCTATATCGTCAGCTATAACTGTCAGTCCAAGCAGATTTTTTATTATCTCGCTATATTTCTCATCAGTCCTGACAAGCTCGCTTGCAACCGCTACAAAGCCCTCCTCGTCTGTCGGAGGATTATTAAGGCTCCTGCCCCTTATTGAAGTAAGCGGCAAAAACGTCGCTCTGCCTGCCTTATTATCCTTAAGCAGGCGAATACATCTCTTTGCAGTATTCTCGTTTTCCACAATGACATTTTGCAACGAAGCACCTAATGCGGTTTCCACCGCCGTTGAATACCTGTCCTCTACATCAATAAGCTGTGCCACAGAGCCGCATATTCCTGAAATTGCGCCGTTTGCACCGTTTTTCAAGACAAGCTTAACGCTCCCTGCAAAGCCCTCCATAGCCTTTTCCAGGTCGTTAAGAATATTCAGACGCTGATTTGACGCCAAAAGTTTGCTTTCGTTTTCATCAAGGCTTTCCTTAGCGGTCGCCAGCCTCGATTCCTTTGACTGCAAAAGCTTATCAAAGCCCACCGATTTATTTTGCAGCTCGGTTTTCTTCGTTTGCAGCTTATCAAACTGTTCTTCCATAGCTTTAACGCTCGCCTGATATAGTCTCCTGCGCTCGTTTATTTCATCCTTTTGAATATCAAGCTCCTTAATTGCTTCATCGGCTGAAAACCCATTATTCTTAGCCGTTTCAAGTCTAAAGCCTGCACTTGATTTTTTAAGATAAAGCTCGTTTATATCCTCGTCAAGCTTTGCAATCTCTCCCTCTCTGTTACTCAGCTCATCAAGCGCACCTGAAAGCTCTTTGCCTGCGGCTTCAATCTCTTCCGAAAGGCTTGCACCCTTTTGCTTGATTTTTTCAATTTCGCTCTGCTTCTCTTCAAGCTGTGCCTTAAGAAAATATTCGCTGCTGCGAAACTGCTCTATTTCATTTTCAGTCTGCTCTATTTTCTCATTTAGATGAGAAATATCATTTTCAAGCACTGCCGCTGACGACTGTGCGTGAGAATTATCAAGAGCAATCTGGTGAATCTGATCGCTGTATTTCTGTGCAAGCTTACCCTGCTTTGCCGCTTCTGCAAAGCCTGCTTCGATTTCCTTATCCTGCTGCTCAAGCTCCTCACAAACAGCCTCATACTGATTTCTAAGCTGCGCTGATTTTTCCTCATATTCTTTTTCAAGCTTCATAAGCTCGCTTATACGCATAACCCACAGCGAAAGCTCAAGATTACTTCGCTCCTCGTCAAGAACTCTAAATTGCTTGGCTTTCTCACACTGCTTTTTAAGCGGCTCAATTCTGCTTTCAAGCTCTGACAAAATATCCGTCAGACGGCTGATATTATCCTCAGCCTTTAAAAGCTCGTTTTTCGTTTCACGCTTTTTACTTCTGAATTTTGAAATTCCTGCCGCCTCGTCAAAAACTGTCCTGCGCTCGCTTGCTTTGCTTGAAACTATCTCTCCGATTTTGCCTTGACTGATTATAGCGTAGCCGTCTCTGCCAAGACCTGTATCCATAAAAAGCTCCTCGACATCCTTAAGGCGCACCGCATTGCCGTTTATCATATACTCACTGTCGCCGCTTCTATAAAGTTTCCTCGAAACGCTGACAACATCGCTCTCTATTTTAAGCGCACCGTCTGAATTATCTATCGTCATCGTCACCTGCGCAAAGGACGCCTTTGAACGTGTCTGAGAGCCGTAGAAAATTACGTCCTCCATCTTTTCTCCGCGAAGACTTTTCCACGACTTTTCGCCTAAAACCCATCTCATAGCGTCGCCTATATTGCTCTTGCCGCTGCCGTTAGGTCCTACAACCGCCGATATTCCCTTTGTAAAAGTAAGCTTCGTTTTATCGGGAAACGATTTGAATCCCAGAAGCTCAAGCGATTTTAAATACATTTATATACGTCCTTACCAATTCTGATTTGCTCCGAAGAAAGCTCATTATCCTGCTTTACAATCAGGTTTATTCCTTTATCATAAAAGTACAATTTATTGGACTTTTGATGCCCCACTGCCGCACTCACCATGCTTTTGCCTGCATAAATGACAAGCTCTTTTTCAACGCCGCTCAAATGCTCCTCTGCATACCTACGCACAAGCCTTGTCCTGACAAGCTCCCCCAGTGCGGGGTGATAAAAGCCTGCGACAAGGTTTTTTTCAACGTCCTCTGATGCATGAAGTCCAATTCTCAGCACCTTGATGTCATTCTTTATAAACTCTCCAAGCATATCTGCGCAAATATCAAGTACCGCGTCAATCTCCATCAGTCTATACTCGCCGCTTCTGTAAAGCTGTGCAAGCTTAGTACCCTCAAGCACGCAGGTAGGATAAATCCTCGCTGTGTCGGGCTTAAGCTTCAGCACATGTTCAAGCGTCTGCCGTTCGGAGCATTTATCAGAGCCGTAAAGCCCTACCATAACCTGAAGCCCCAGCTCAAAGCCGTACTTCTTTACAAGCTTTGCCGAGCTTTCAACATCCTTAGCGGTATGCCCTCTCTCGTTAAGCTCAAGAACCCTGTCCGACATAGACTGTGCGCCAAGCTCAATTGCGGTGACGTTATAGTTTTTTAGCAGGTTTAGAATCTCCTCATTTATACAATCAGGGCGCGTTGAAATACGTATGCCTTTAAATTTTCCGCCGCCTGTAAACGGCTGTGCCGCCTGCAAAAGCCTAGTCATAAGCGTTTGGTCAATCGCCGTAAAGCTGCCGCCAAAGAAAGCTATTTCAGTCTGTGAAGCATCGCTTACCTCGTCAATTGCCTTTTGGCAGGTATCAAAAATCTCCTTTTCGTCAGGAACACTTGAAGCTCCTGTAATAGTATTTTGATTGCAAAAGGCACAGCTATGTTCACAGCCCAGATGAGGAACGAAAAAGGAAATATTACTGTGGCTCATTTTCAAGTCCCATAAGCGCAAGCGCCTGACGAGCCGCCGCCTGTTCAGCGGTCTTTTTCGATTTGCCCTCTCCCTCGCCAATTACGTTATTATTAAGCAGCACCTGAACGTAAAAGCGTTTATCGTGATCAGGTCCAGATTCACGCTTGACAAAATACTCAACTCTCTCTTCAGGGTTCTTCTGAATTACCTCCTGAAGCTGTGTTTTATAATCGTGAAAAGAATTTGTGCCTGAAACAGATATATCCTTTGGAATAAAGCTCAGCACATATTTCCTTGCCTCCTCTATCCCTCCGTCAAGATAAACTGCGGCAATCACTGCTTCAAAAGCGTCTGAAACTATAGACGGTCTTTCTCTGCCGCCTGTCATTTCCTCGCCCTTTCCCAGAAAAATATACTCGCCTAATTTTATGCGCTTTGAAAACTCAAACAGTGCGCTTTCGCAGACGAGCGAGGCTCTTATCTTTGTAAGCTCTCCTTCAGGTATATGCTTGAAATGTTTAAAAAGATAATCCGAAACCACAACTGAAAGCACCGAATCGCCTAAAAACTCCAGCCGCTCATTGTTAGGAAGATTCCTCTTGCTCTCATGAGCATAGGAGCGGTGAGAAAGCGCTTCAAAAAGAAGCTGCTCCTTATTAAAGGTATAATTCATCAGACTCTGTAGCTCTCTGATAGACTCATTCTCATTCATTTATCTGCTGCTCCTTTTTCATCTCAGCAAGCGAAGATGTAATTTGACCTATTACATCCTTTTTGGAAAACTGCTTAGCCTGACGCACTGCATTATAAAACGCTTTCGCATCAGAGCTGCCGTGCGCCTTTATCACAGGCTTTGCCGTTCCCAATAGCGGCGCTCCGCCGTACTCGCTGTAATCTACCTTTTTCTTAAATTCCTTTACGCTAGGCAAAATCATAAATGCTCCGATTTTATTTCTCACTCCGTTTGTAAGCATTCCCTTAAGCTCGTCGGTAAAAAACTTACCCATGCCCTCGTAAAGCTTAAGCATCATATTCCCCGTAAATCCGTCAGTTACAACAACGTCCGCATCTCCTAAGGGAACCTGTCTTGCCTCTATGTTTCCGATAAAATTTATCGGTGCGCCTGAAAGCTGTCTATAGGTTTCAAGCTCAAGCTCTCTGCCTTTTGATTCCTCCGATCCGATATTTGCAAGTCCGACCTTTGGATTTTGCACATTCAAAATACCGTTCATATAAGCCGAACCCATAATCGCAAACTGCGTCAGCATTTCCGCACGGCAATCGGCGTTTGCTCCGCTGTCTAAAAGCATAACGGGCGCCCCTGCGGTGGGGAGAACTGTCGCAAGCGCAGGACGCTTAATCCCCTTAATTCTGCGCACAATCATCGTTGCTCCGACAACTAACGCACCAGTTGAGCCTGCCGAAAGAAAAGCATCGCCCTCGCCGTCAGCAAGCATTTTAAGTCCAACCGCCATCGAACAATCTTTTTTGCTCTTGACAACCGCCGTAGGCTCTTCACAGACATCTATCACTGTATCTGCATGGCGGATTTTCAAAGCGCTTATATCAAGCTCATTTTCCTTGGCGCACTTATTTATTTTCTCCTCATCGCCTACAAGCGTAATATCCGTCTTAAATTCATTATGAGCATCAATCGCACCCTTTATAACCGCAAGGGGAGCATTATCTCCGCCGAACGCATCCATTACTATGTTCATGGCTTTTCCTCCGATTTTTTAAATATCAAGCTGCCGAATCATATCACTCAAATCGTTAAGCCCTCTCTCGGCAAGCCTCTCATATCTTGGCTTTTTATTCTTAATTTTCTCATCAAGCGGCGGCAAAATCCCCATATTGCTACCCATTGGCTGAAAATTTTCAACGCTCTCATCACTTACATATCTGCAAAGCGAGCCTAACATAGTCGTTTCGGGGAGTGTTACGCTTTCCCTGCCTGAAACAGTCTGTGCCATATTTATTCCCGCCGCTATTCCGCTTGCCGCCGATTCGATATAGCCTTCAACTCCTGTAATCTGCCCTGCAAAATACACATTTTTATTTTTTCTCAAAGCCAAATTTACATCTAGCAGTTTCGGAGAATTAACAAAGGTATTTCTGTGCATAACGCCATACCGTACAAACTCTGCGTTTTCAAGCCCTGGGATAAGTGAGAAAGCTCTTTTCTGCTCGCCGAATTTCAGATTCGTCTGAAAGCCGACAATATTATACATATCCTTGTCACGGTTTTCCGCTCTTAGCTGAACCACTGCGTAATAACGCTTATTTGTGACAGGATGAGTTATTCCAACTGGCTTAAGAGGTCCATATCTCATGGTATCCTCTCCCCTCTTTGCCAGAACCTCAATCGGCATACAGCCCTCATAGACGCTAAAGCCGTCAGGCTGTTTGTCAAACGCATGAAGAGGTGCGGTCTCCGCTTCAATCAGTTCATTATAGAAACGCAGATACTCGTCCTTTTCCATAGGACAATTGATATAATCCGCATCTCCTCTGCCGTATCTTGACGCAAAGAAAGCCTTGTTAAAATCAATACTTTCGGCTGTAACAATCGGAGCTGCCGCATCGTGAAAATACAGGTATTCCTCTCCTACAAGCTCTCTTATGCTCTGTGAAAGCTTATCTGAAGTAAGCGGTCCTGTCGCTATAACAACTTTGCCTTTAGGAATTTTAGTCACTTCGCCGTTTACAATCTCTATCTGAGGACAAGCTTTGATTTTAGCCGTCACCAAATCGGAAAACTGCTTTCTGTCAACAGCCAAAGCTCCGCCTGCGCCAACCTCCGCTTCATCTGCGCACTGCATTGTAAGCGAACCCAGTCTGCGCATTTCCTCCTTAAGCATACCTGCCGCAGATGCCGCACGTTTAGCCTTAAGCGAATTTGAGCAGACAAGCTCGGCAAAACCCTGATAGCTATGTGCAGGAGTATATTTATGCGGCTTCATCTCGCAAAGCCTTACGCCAATTCCCATATTCGCAAGTCTCCAAGCCGCCTCACAGCCTGCAAACCCTGCGCCTACAACAGTTACAGTTTCCATAATTTTATTCGCTTTCGCTCAAATCCTTTTCATAGCCGCAGCCTTCCTTATGACACACAAGCCTGCCATTCTTGCCGCCCTTACGAAACAGCGTTGAGCCGCAATTCGGGCATTTATCTTCCAAAGGAACGTCCCATGTCATAAAGCGGCAATCAGGATTATCCTCACAGCCGTAATATTTCTTACCCTTTTTAGACTTCTTAAGCAGCACCTTTTTGCCGCAGTAAGGGCAGGTTCCGCCCGTTTCTTCAACCACAGGCTTTGTAAAGGTACAGTCAGGAAATCCGCTACACGCCATAAATTTTCCGTACCTGCCGATTTTAATAACCATAGGCTTTCCACATTCATCGCAAACCTGGTCAGTCTGCTCATCGGGAACCTTAACGCGCTTTCCTTCCATAGCCTTTTCAGCTTCTTCAAGCTCATCTTCAAAGCTTGTATAAAATTGTGAAAGCGTATCCGTCCACTTCATTTTCCCACTTTCAACCTTATCCAAATCGGTTTCCATATTAGCGGTAAATTTGACGTCCACAATCTTATCAAAATGCTCGCTCATCACCTGATTAGTTACTTCTCCAAGTGACGTAGGCTTAAGCTGCTTGCCGTCACGCTCAACATAATTTCTCGAAAGAATAGTCGTTATTGTCGGCACATAGGTTGACGGTCTGCCTATACCCGTTTCCTCAAACGCTTTTACAAGCGTAGCTTCAGTATACCTTGGAGGCGGCTGGGTAAAATGCTGATTGCCAGCAAGCTCCTTAAGCTTAAGCTCCATTCCCTTTTTAAGCTGTGAAAGATCATTCTTAGGCTCGCCGTCATAGTCCTTAGTTTCCTCATAAAGTGCGGTAAATCCGTCAAACTTCACCGAGTAGCCTGTCGCTTTGAAAACACAGCCGTCCGCTTCTATATCTGCTGAAATAGTATCCATCAGGCATTTCGCCATCTGACTTGACATAAACCGCTCCCAGATAAGCCTGTAAAGCTTATACTGATCCGAAGTCACTCCGCTTGCTTTAACCTCGTCTGGCGTAAGCTCAGGGTGAGAGGGTCTTATCGCCTCATGTGCGTCCTGCGCAGAGCCTTTCGACTTATATTTATTTGGCGTTTGCGGAATATAATCTTCTCCATAGCGATTCTTAATATACTCATATGCCTGCGCTCTCGCCTCATCGGAAATTCTCGTGCTGTCGGTACGCATATAGCTTATCAGACCTGTAAGACCAAGCCCTTTTATCTCAACGCCCTCATAAAGCTCCTGAGCAACGCTCATTGTTCGCCTTGCCTGAAAGGACAACCGCCTTGAAGCCTCCTGCTGAAGCGTAGATGTCGTAAAGGGTGCGGCAGGAGATTTTCTCCTCACGCTCTTTTTCAGTGTTGAAACTGAAAAGCTTGCTCCGTTAAGCCGTTTTAAAATCTCGTCTGTCTGCGCCTTACTCTCAAGCTCCGCCTTTTCGCCGTCAACGCTTTCAAGCTTTGCAGCAAAGCTTTTTCCATTTTCGCCTGAAGCAAATTTCGCATCAACCGACCAGTATTCTCTCGGCTCGAAGCCTTCAATTTCTCTTTCACGGTCGCATATCATCTTTACCGCAACAGACTGAACTCTTCCCGCTGAAAGTCCTCGTCTTATCTTTCTCCACAGAAACGGCGAAAGCTTATAGCCTACAATCCTGTCAAGGATACGTCTTGCCTGCTGTGCATCCACAAGATTCATATCTATCCTTCTGGGCGCTTCCATGCCTGCCTTAATGCCCGAAGCGGTCAACTCCTTAAAAGCAACACGATTTTCCTCATTCAAATCTAAATCAAGCAGCTGCGCCAAGTGCCAAGCAATAGCCTCTCCCTCGCGGTCGGGGTCGCTTGCAAGGTATACGCCTTCGCACTTTTTCGCCTTTTTCTTAATATCCTTTATCAGCTGCTCTTTATCCTTAATGTTTATATACTGCGGCTCAAAATTATTTTCTATATCCACGCCAAGCTTCGATTTAGGCAGATCACGCAGGTGACCTCTTGACGCTATAACCTCATACTCGCCGCTCAAATATCTTTTTATTGTCTTAACCTTTGTAGGTGATTCTACAATTATCAGCTTTGCCAAACTATCTTCTCCTTTTATTCTTCGCCAAGCTTACCTCTGAGTCTGTATCTCTTGCCTGGCAGCTCCTCGACAATCCTTTCCATCGTAAGCTCAACCATATCGTTAAGCAGCACGCTTATAGGAAAGCCTGTCTGAGATGATATTTTATTTATACCCATCTCTTCATTTTGCTCAATCAGCCGACATATAGTCTTTTGCGACTCGCTTAATGCACTCGTATCTATTGTAACAGAATTTTCACTTTTATGCAAGTCCTCTTCGGTATTTTTTTGAACTTTTTTTATTTTCCTCGGAGAAGCAGAGCCTGAAGAGCTTTTCTGCTTCCTCACACGTTTAACCTCTTCATACTCCACAATGGGAATTTCCCTAGCTTCGTCCTTATCGTTAAGTACTTTGATTAAATCATTCGCATCAAAAACAGGCACTGCTCCGTTTCTTATCAGATTCCTCTGACCGAAAAAGCGTTTGTCGCTTATATCGGCTGGAGGAACTGCAAAAATCGGTATGCCCAGCATCTGAGCGTGGCGGACGTTATTCAGTCCATGCCCGTCTGCGGCACATTCTATAAAAAGCACGCAGTCGGCAAGCGAACACATTATGCGATTCCTATTATCAAAACGGATTGTTCCAAAATCGTCGCTGTCGGTGTACTCCGCTACTACAACTCCGTTTTCCGCAATTTTTTCAGTCATCTCATTGACAGACTTCTTATCAAGTATTCCTCTTCCGCAGACTGCCGCTGTAGGAAAGCCTGCTTCAAGCGCCGATTGGTTAGCCTGCTCATCTATACCCGATTCGCAGCCCGAGATGACAAGCACGCCTGATTTTGCAAGCTGCGTACACAAAAGCCTTGTCGTTTCCAGAGAATATTCGCACGGCTTGCGTGTTCCGACAACCTCAACCACAGCAGAGCCTGAAAGCACAGTCACATCGCCCTTTACAAAAAGAATAGGCGGCGGATTATGTACCTTTCTCAAGCTATTGGGATACTCCTTATTCATATAAGTGATTATTGAAACATTATTTCTTTCGCATTTTTCTATGATTCTCTCTGCGTCCTCAAAGGTTACCTTTTTCGCTCTGTCACGCTGTGTGGAGGTAAGCTCGTCAACTCTGCCGTTTCTAAGCTCCTCAACAAAGTCTGAAATATGTCTGTAGCCCCTGCTCAACGTCCAAAAGCTTTGATTTGCAACTCCCAGAACCTTAAGCAGCCATATCCAATATATGCGCTTATCATCATATATATTTTCGCTCAAGCCTTACTCATCTCCCACAACAATATTGTCGCTGCGATTGCAGCATTAAGTGACTCGACATCTCCGCTCATATCCACTGTAACCCGTTCTCTGCAAAGCCCAGCTATTTTCTCATCAAGTCCCCTTGCTTCGTTGCCTATCAAAACAGCGCAGCCGCCTGAAAAATCAAGCTCTCTGACTGATTTACCGCCGCTGACCACCGCAGCGCAGGTTTTAATCCCGCCCTTTTCAAGTGTCTTAAGCGCCGTTTCAGCGTCCCTTTGAATATACAGCTTAAGCTTAGGCATACTTCCCATTGCCGAACGTACAACCTTGGGATTATACAAATCCACAGTATCCCCTGCCAAAATAACGCCGTCAAGTCCAACTGCGGCGGAGGTTCTGAGCATAGTTCCAAGATTGCCAGGGTCGCTCAAATCAACCGTCACAAGATACCTTCCGTTGCTTCTTATTTCCTCCAAAGACAGCGTAGAGTCAAGCTTTCTCGCTTCGACAAACACTCCCTGAGTAGAATTGACCCCGCTCATTTTTTCAGCAACGTTCAAAGATACCTCAAAGCGTTTTTCTTCGGGTATGCTTTCAAAGCCTTGAGAATTAAAAAGCTCAGGATACCTTTCCACAGACCTTTGCGTATAAAAAATACACTCCGGGCAAATGCCATGCGACAAGAAATCCATGCAGCTTCTGGCACCCTCTATAATAAAAAGCCCCTCCTCGTCACGAGTCCTTTTGCATGATGCCAGCTTTCTGTAAAGCTTTATTTTCGGATTGTCCTTTGAGGAAATAAACACCTTTTTACCTCCTAAAGCAAAAAACGAGCAGCTTTAAAAAGGACTGCCCGTTATTAATGTTAAAATCAAAGTGCAGCCTTAGCCTGTTCTGCAATAGCCGTAAAGCCTGCTGGATCATTTACAGCAATTTCAGAAAGCATCTTTCTGTTGAGTCCGATGCCTGCCTTCTTGCAGCCGTTCATGAAAGTGGAATAATTCATTCCATTAAGCTTTGCAGCTGCGGAAATTCTCGTAATCCACAGTCTTCTGAACTCTCTCTTCTTCTGCTTTCTTCCGATATAAGCATACTGTCCTGACTTCATAACAGCCTGCTTAGCCATCTTAAAATGCTTGCTCTTTGCGCCAAAATATCCCTTTGCAAGCTTAAGCGTTTTATTTCTTCTCTTTCGAGTCATCATTGCGCCCTTTACACGAGCCATAATATATTACCTCCTGAATATTCTTAGTTTCTCATCATTTCAGCCTTTAACAGCTCGTTCTTACTTATATGGGATGAGCTTCTTGACGTTCTTGAGATCGCTGTCAGATACATAGGTTGTACCACGGAGCTTTCTCTTTCTGTTATGATCCTTCTGCGTCAATCTGTGTCTTCTGTTTGTACTCTGATACTTTACCTTGCCGCTTCCAGTTGTAGAAAAGCGCTTCTTAGCACCAGAATGTGTCTTAATCTTTGGCATAAATTTATCCTCCTTATAAATTCACTACTTTGCGGATTTGGGCGAAACAAACATAACAAAGCTTCTGCCCTCCATCTTAGGCGGCTTATCAACAACTCCGACCTCAGATACCCTGTCGGCAAACTTCTTTAAAAGCTCCTCGCCAAACTGCGGATGAGCCACCGTTCTCTTACGAAAACGCACCTCAACCTTGATTCGGTCGCCGCTTTTCAAAAACTTAGACGCTTGATTAACCTTTGTATTAAAATCATGCTCCTCAGTAGTGGACGACATCCTTATACACTTAACGTCCATCACACGCTGATTTTTTTTCGCTTCCTTTTCACGCTTCGACTGCTCGAAAAGAAACTTACCGTAATCCATGATTTTGCATACAGGCGGATTCGCATTCGGCGCAATATTGACCAAATCCTTATCCTCGTTATACGCTCTCTCCAGCGCCGCTTTTGTCGGCATGATTCCAAGCTGCTTTCCCTCGGAATCTATAACTCGGATTTCCTTTTCCCGAATATCCTCGTTAATCTTGTAATCCTTGTTGTTAATAACAGTACACCTCCATCAAAAAATAAAACGAGTGCGTAATTTCCATTTCCGCACTCGTAAAAACCATAATCATCACGGCAAAAGCCGCTTATCTATACGCACAGCCCGCCATAAGACGCACAAACTGTACGAATAGTTGTATTTATGAATATAATTCTTGAAAACCTCTTTACAGCTTACTATGCGCTTGAGGTGAGAGCGGAAATGCTCTGCTTAATATTTTTTACAGGCAATGCTGCTTAAAAATATATCAGCATCGCCTTTCGCAGCGCAAATTTCACAGCACCGCATTTAATATTATACACCTTAAGCCTAAATCTGTCAACCAGAGGATATGTAAATTTTTTATTAACGCCCTTAGTTTCCTCTGCGGTATCTTGCCATCGGGTCTTCAACCGTGTAATTGATTTTAATTTCATCAAATTTGCTGTAATCAGCCTGAGGAATATCGCCTGACGGATTCATCATAAATTCTTCAAAGCCGTAAGACTGAATAAACTTTACAGCATTTGAGTTCATAGCAAGAGTATTGAACACAGTCGAAAGCTCCTCGCCTAAGCCGTAAACCTCAATTACAAATTTAATCATATTAAAAAACACTGCCACTGCCGCCTGAGTGATTCCCTTAACCTCTTTTGCCTTTTCCTCAAACATCTGCATAACCAGCATAATTGCACGGCGGTTATCTCTTGTGTCGGTCGTCTTTTCAAGGTAGTCCTCAAGGTTATGAATTATCCATCTCTCAACCTTTTTATTCGACGCACTGATTACACGAGCTGTAACCTTTTTCTCAAGATCCTTTTGTCTGCGCATGATATGATTTGAGAAAACCTCACGGTTTGAGAAGCCCTCACCTAAACGCTCTACTGAATCCTGTAAAATCGGCTGCATTTCAGTAAGCAGGCGTGTAGTTTCACGGCTGTACTGCATAGCTCCCGCCGCTTCCGCAGTAAGAACGTCAAGAAGAATTGCTTTCTCCTCCTTACCTGCTATCTTAGCGTTAGCCTTAATCTGCTCAGACGCCTTGCCTTGCAAAATCGTGTCAATCTCATATGCGTCCTTGACTTCATTATAATAATTATAAAAATCGTTAAAATCAACCGCAATATCGTGATTTTGAACATACTGCTCAATAAGGATAAGGTCAACGACAACTCCACCCTCCTCATGCAGCTTCATCATATCCGACATATCCTCCCACGCACGGGCGGTAACGAACGACTGATTATTCTCGTCTGCGCAGGCTACGCCATAGAAATTTTCAGGAAACTCTGTAAGATATGTTATGATAGATGTATGCAGCTGAGCCTTAAGCGCAAATTCCTTCCAGCAGTTAAAGTCCGCAACGCAGTCTACCTTCTTAAGACGGTCGAGCGTCGCAATATCAAAATCGGTAACGGCATGGTTGTACTGAGGCGGGTTACCTGCCGTGGTAACTACCCATCCCTCAGGAATCTGATGCTTGCCGAAAATCTTATACTGCAGAAACTGGAGCATCATAGGCGCTATCGTCTGGTCTACGCAGTTAATTTCATCGAGGAACAGTATGCCCTCCTTGATACCCGTTTCCTCCATCGTTTCATAGATGTTGGCTATAACCTCTGACATCGTGCTTTCAGAAACCTTTATCTCACGTCCGATAAAGTTCTTCTCAACTATCATAGGCTGACCTATCGCAGATTCTCTAGTCTGGTGCGTCATAGCGTACGACACAAGGTTAATCTGCATTTCCTGTGCTATCTGATCCATAATAGCCGTTTTTCCTATTCCAGGAGGTCCTAAAAGGAACACCGGACGCTGACGCTCCAGCGGAATAAGATAATCGCCGTACTCATCCTTTAGCAGATAAGACCTTATAGCGTGCTCAATCTGCTCTTTTGCTTCTTTAATATTCATAAAACCATTCCTCCGTTACAAAATAATGGAATACCATTTATTTGGATTACACCAAAATCCTCCCGCTTAAATCACAGTGGGATTTCAGAGAATTTTTCCGCATAATTATATTATAAACTATTGCTAAAAATTTGTCAACCATTTATTTAAGCTTTGTAGGATTGAACAAAAAATCTTGTTTATATATGTTCATTTTGCGAATAAAATGTTATTTTTTTGGAATTTTCTGTAAAAAAATATTCCTTGAAATTCCATTTTGGAGCTTCAAGGAATAGTTTTATACTTAAACATTTATCTATTCCATAACAAAATTTTTCTTGAAATTTTCCAGATCCTTATCCTTGCGGTAAACAGTCAGAGCAAAATATTTCTTACTGTTCTCATACCCATTGGTACGAGTTCTTGGATTAAATTCCCACAATGCCCAGTTGCTTTCCTCATTAGGCTCGCTGAAGTGGCTCATAATCCACAGCGAATAGTCGTCAAAATACGGTTCTATATATTTCTCATAGCAAGCTGAGTCGCACATTATAACGCAGTTTCTGCCGTACTCCTCCTTAATTGCTTCAAGAAACTCTGTGAGATTCTCCTTAACGTCCTCTGCGCTTTTCATATGGATATTGTAAATACCATACGTTGTCACCTTTACCATCGGTCTGAGATTGCCGCCGAGATCTCCGCACTGCTCTATAAAATTCTCCGCCTGCTTTTCGCCGTCAGAGCCAAACTCAAACTCATGATAGCAGCCCACAAGCAAATCGGTTTTTTCAGCTCCCTTGCGGTTAGAGCTAAACTGCTCGTCTATAGACGTAGTACCTTTAGTCGCACGGACATAGACAAAGCTTATCGTGTTCTGAGAAAAAATTTCCCAGTCGATTTTTCCCAGACCAGAATCCACCGCCGCACCTCTTACGGGATAATCTCGCTTTCTAGGCTCGTTAAACCATATCTGCCCACGATAATAGAAAAACACTATATTAAGAAGTATAACAACCACGCAGACAATCGCCGTAACGACAATAAGCTTTCTAACTCTATGCTTTTTACGCATCGACGATTCCTCGTAAACCGCTTCCGCATAGTACGGTTCTTCTTCCAGATAGGGCTCAGGCTTTCTTCTAAAGCTTTTCTTCAGGCTTTTCCGCTTGCTTTTATAGCTTACCTGCGGCTCATCATAAGGTAAATCCGCCGACTTTACCTTGACTTTCCTCACCCTTTTACCGTCTGAGCTGGAATACTGCTCATTTATTTTTCTTTGAGTATCATCATTCAGCCGAAACTGCTCCTTCTTGCTCATTGCATCGCTCCCTGAACTCCTCGGAATGATTTATCATATCCGCAAAGTTATAGCTGTCAAGCTTTTCTCTCACCATTTTAGTTATCTCTCCAAACGCTCTCTGGTAACAACAAGCTCCGTCTGCGCCTCTGCTGCAACCTTTTTCATCTGACAAGCATCTCGAAAAATAGTATGTACCCTCAATAGCCTCAATAACCATTCTAAGCGTTATTTCAGACGGATCACGATTTATCTCATAGCCGCCCTGAGCGCCCTTGTAGGATTTTATTATATCCGCTGAAACAAGCTTTCTCAAAATTTTAAGAGCAAATCTGAGCATAACGCCCGACCTTTCAGAGATGGTCTTTGCATCGATTTTTCCTCCGTCAATGCACAGAACAGACACTATTCTAACTGCATAATCGGTTTCCAATGTTATATACATACCTTTTCCTTTTCCTTTCAAGAAAAATCAATCGCGATAATCCTGAACCTTAGCGCTTCTGTTAGGATGCCGCAGCTTTCTCAAAGCCTTAGCCTCTATCTGTCTGATTCTCTCCCGTGTAACCCTAAACTGCTGTCCCACCTCTTCAAGCGTTCTTGCTCTGCCGTCTATAAGTCCGAACCTCAAGCGAAGCACCATTGCCTCACGCTCGGTAAGCGTTCCCAGAACCTGATCTATCTGCTCCTTAAGTGCTATCTGAGAAGCCGCCTCCTGAGGCGCAAGCGCTTCCTCATCGGGGATAAAATCGCCAAGACGCGAATCCTCCTCCTCGCCTATAGGCGTTTCAAGAGAAACAGGATCCTGCGCTATACGCAGTATTTCACGCACTCTTTCAACTGTCATATCGAGATACTCCGCAATTTCTTCAGGCGTCGGATCATGTCCGTTCTGATGAAGCAATGTGCTTGACGCTTTCTTTACCTTTGTTATTGTTTCAACCATATGCACAGGAATACGAATAGTTCTCGCCTGATCCGCAATCGCTCTGGTTATAGCCTGACGGATCCACCATGTAGCATAGGTAGAAAACTTAAAGCCCTTAGTGTAGTCGTACTTCTCCACCGCTTTAATCAGTCCCATATTGCCCTCCTGGATAAGATCCAGAAAGCTCATTCCTCTGCCAACGTATTTCTTTGCGATAGAGACAACCAGACGCAAATTAGCTTCCGCAAGACGCTTTCTCGCCTTTGCAGCCTCTTCCTCATTTCCGCTTCCCATCTTTTCAGCAAGCTGAATCTCCTCTTCAGAAGTGAGCAGCGGCACACGCCCGATTTCCTTGAGATAAATCTTTACGGGATCATCTATAGCTATTCCCTCAGTCGAAAGACTTATGTCAATCTCCTCCGGCGCAATTTCTTCCTCAGGATTCACCAAATCCATCTCGTCATCCGGCTGAATATCATCTATTATTTCGATATGATTATTTTCACAGGTTTCGTAAAACTTGTCAATCTGCTCTACGTCAAAATTAACCCTTTCCATAGCGTCGTTAATCTCCTTTGCCGTAAGCTTTCCCTTGTTTTTTCCCTGCTCGATAAGCCCGTCAATTATGCTTTTCTTATCCATTTTTACACCCTCCATATATTTTCAGCCGTTCTTTTTATGCTTTAAATTTTCCGTATACTTAACGAAATCCTCATTTGACATATTCCCTGCATCCTGCTTAGGTGCAAAGCTCGTCAAGCGTTCTATGCTGCCCAGCGCAACCTTTTCATTAAAGCTCTCCGCCTTCGCCCGTCCGACAATTCTCGTGATTGCTCCCATTTCATCAGGACTAAAGGCTTCGTTCATCGCACTAATTGAGCAGTCGCCCTCGTTCTCCAGGGCGTTGAGAATATACTCATACACTTTCCTGTTAAACTCAGTGACAAAGCTTGCAGGCGGCAGGCTTTTCACTGCCGTTTCGTAAAAATCATGGTTATTATAGAGATAGCTGATTATTATTTCCTCAAAATTAGCCTCGCTGTGATACTGCCTCGCCTGAGTATTTACAGGGTCTCGTTTGTCGGCAAAGCTCAGCATATCCTGAGTCTGCTTTTTGCGCCTGAAATTTGCCCTTTTCCTCAGCGTGCTCTTTACCTCCTCGTCAAAGGAAGCAAACGAAACGTCAAGCTCCTTGGCAATCTGACGACAGTAAAGCTCACGCTCCACTGGGGAATCAATATCCGCCGCAATTTTCACAGCCTCGTCCTTATACGCCGTCTTGCCTGCGGAGGTTTCCATATTCACTTTCGCTTTTGCCTTGTTAAGCTCATAATTTACAGCGTCAACCGCTTCGTCTATAACAACTCCAAACGCTGCCGCACCAAAGCTTTTTATGTACTCGTCTGGGTCCTTTGCGCCGCTGAACTGCGCCACAGTGATTTTAAGCCCTGCCTGATCCAGAATCTCAACCGCTCTTGCCGACGCCTTTTGTCCCGCCTCATCGGAATCATAGCATATTACAACCTCTTTAGCGTAATTTGAAATGAGCTTTGCCTGTTCAGGCGTAAGCGCAGTGCCACATGAAGCCACGGCGTTTTCAAAGCCAGCCTGCACAAGAGTAATAACGTCCAGATTGCCCTCGCAAAGCAAAATCTTCCCACTCTTAACAGCCGCATTTTTAGCTATATTCATAGAAAACAAAAACTTGTTTTTGTTATAAACAGGCGTGTCCTTGGTGTTGACATATTTTCTTTTATCATCACCTATAGTTCTTCCGCCGAAGCCTACAATATTTCCAGTCAGGTCTATAAACGGAAACATCGCGCGGTTGACGAAAAAATCAAAGGTTTTTTTCGTATTATTTTTAGAACGTGAGATAAGTCCGCCCTGCTCAAGCTCCTTTTCGCTGTAGCCTAGTCCAGTCATGTGGTTTTTAAGAGTACTCCAGCTGTTCGGCGCATATCCCATTCCATAACGCTTTATCGTTTCCACGCTTAGTCCTCTGACGCCTCTCAAATACCTCACACAGGCTCTGCCCTCCTCAGAGGAAAGCTGCTTGTAGAAAAACCTTGCCGCATCCTTGTTCATCGCATACATCCGCTTTCTCGTCTGCATTCCGCTTGCGGCTAAAGGCGAATAGCTTTCAATCGGCATCTCAATATTCGCACGTTCAGCCAAAAGCTTCACAGCGTCCGAATACTCAAGATTATGATATTTCATCGTAAAGGTAATCACATCTCCGCCTGCGTTGCAGCCAAAGCAATGGAAATACCCCTCGTCAGGATGAATATAGCAGGACGCAGTTTTTTCATTGTGGAACGGACAAAGGCAGACATAATCACGTCCCGAACGCTTTGTGCTAACATATTCGTTCATAACCTCGGCAATAGGATTAGCCGCTTTAAGCCGCTCCAAAAAATCTATAGGAAAAGGCATAATCTTCTCCTTTCATTATCTTTTGCTCCAGGCGGCAGGGATAAATATTTTCACATACTCGTCCGCCGCATATTTATCTGACATCCCCGCTATGTAATCGCAGACCGCCGTTTCCTTTCCGTCACGCTCCGCAAGCATTTTGTAAACATCAGGCAACTCGTTTATATTTTTATAATAATGGTCGTAAAGTCCGCAGAACATAGAGTAAATCTTCTTTTCCTCCGACTTGCAGCTAGGATTTCTGTAAACCCTGTCAAACATAAAATCCTTAAGCGCACGGTAGGCTCTGTCAATGCCGCTGGAATACTCCATTCTGTAAACTCCGTTTGAAATCAGATCGGTAACCAGAGTAGTGATTCTCTCCGATTTTGAATGTCCAAGCACCTCTGTAATTTCATCAGGAATATCGCTCTCTCTCAGGATATTTGCTCTTATCGCATCGTCTATATCGTGATTTAAATAAGCGATAACGTCCGCAAAGCGAACCACCAAGCCCTCCTTGGTTTCGGCTATGCCGTTGGTGTGCTTTAAAATCCCATCACGCACCTCATATGTCAGATTCAGACCTCTGCCGTCATTCTCTATAAACCTCACAACCCTGACTCCCTGTTCATAATGCTTAAAGCCATTCGGAGATATTCTGTCAAGTGCGCGCTCTCCTGCGTGACCAAAAGGAGTGTGTCCCAGATCATGTCCCATTGCTATCGCTTCAGTTAAGTCCTCGTTCAGGCTCATAGCTCTTGCAATCGTCCTTGCAATCTGTCCTACCTCAAGAGTGTGAGTAAGTCTTGTCCTGTAGTGATCTCCCTCAGGACTTAAGAAAACCTGTGTCTTTGATTTAAGCCGTCTGAAAGAATTGCAGTGAATTATCTTATCCCTATCACGCTGAAACTCCGTTCTCAGATCGCACGGTCTTAAAGGACGTTCCCTGCCTCTTGTTTGCGTCGACAAACACGCTGCCTCGCACAAAATCTGACGCTCTATTCTTTCATAATTTTCTCTCGGCAGCAACTTAAACACCTCCTAATCAAACCATTACTATATTATTATACAATTTGCGCTTTAAAATCCCCTTTTTTATTTTTGCTTTTTTGAAAAATTTCGTGCATTTGCACAAATTTCAAGCGAAATTTTCGTACAAATCTACTATTTCTTCAAGCTCCAGCCTGCCATTTGCAGCATTTGTAATTTTCTCCTCAAATTTTCTTGAGCTTCCAGATTCAACAATAATGCAAAGCTTCACTGCGTCTGAAAAATCCTCATAAACAATTTTTGCGCCAAATTCCTCCGCAAGGCTCTGTATTTTGCCGTAAAGATTATAGCCGCATCTCACGGTAAATTTTGAGCAGCGTTTCATAATCATTACATCAGCCGCTTCAACTGCCAGTCTGCACGCTCCAGAGTATGCTCTGACCAGACCGCCCGTACCAAGCAGCACGCCGCCAAAGTAGCGTGTAACCACCACGCAGACATCAACAAGCTCCGCCCCCTTGAGCGTTTCTAGCACAGGCACTCCGCCTGTGCCCTGCGGTTCTCCGTCATCGCTGTAGCGGCTTATATTTCTCTCACGCAAAAGATAAGCGTAAACGTTATGCCTTGCCTTTCGGTTTTCGCTCTTCACCTTATTTATAAAATCAACCGCCTCGCTCTCGGTTTTAACAGGCATAATTTGCGCTATAAACCGTGAACGCTTTTCCTCAAGCTGTGCCGATGCAGGCGCAGAAACAGTGCGGTATCCGCTTTCGTTTGACATTATATTATATCCTCTTTTCGTGATAATACGACAAAATTTAATCAAAAAATAAGCGAAATTAAATCCGCTCCTTTAAGCACAATTCACTTAAGATACAAAAAGAGCGGCAGAAATTCGCCGCTCTATAGCCATTAGTCGAGGTTAAATCTCTTCTTGAATCTGTCAACACGTCCTCCAGTATCAACAAGCTTCTGCTTTCCTGTAAAGAACGGATGGCACTTTGAGCAAGTTTCTACTCTTATATCCTTCTTTGTGGAGCGGGTATGAATTACATTTCCACATTCGCAGGTAATTGTAGTTTCCTCGTACTTAGGATGAATCCCTTCTCTCATCTCTTATTTCCTCCTTCCAAACATGGCGCCTAAGCGCAGAAATTGTATGAAGTCATAGAAGCCCATCAATTTAATGTCAAGACAGTAGTTCTATGTAGTAATCTTGTTATGCTGTATATATTACACGGCTTAAATATTATAGCACACACTCTTTAGCTTGTCAAGCGTAAATCAGATAAAATTTACACAAATTTAAAATTTAAAGCTGCCACAATCCCACACAAATGCACTGTGCAGCTTTCACTCTGCTCAATCACATCATGTCGCCGATTACATATGGCAGCTCAATTACAAAGCAGACGCCGCCGTCATACATATTTTCCACATAAATTTTACCATTGCAAAGATCCACTATTCTCTTTACCAGAGCAAGTCCCAGTCCATTTCCCTCGGTTTTTCTCGAACGATCGCCCTGATAAAACTTATCGAAAATCTTCTCTGCTGTGTCAGGGTCGATTGTCGGACCGCTGTCGGAAATCTTTACAGTGATATTCGATTCCGTGCAGAAAAGTTTTACACCTATTTTTCCATCTTTAGGTGTAAATTTTATAGCATTATTTATGACGTTCTGCCATATCTGCGCCATAAGCTCCTCGTTGCCAAAGTAGTAAACATCATCAAGACTTATGTCCATCTCAATATTCTTTTTCGTCCATTCAGGCTTAAGCACAAGCAAAATTTTGCGAATCTGCTCGTCAATTGAAAAACGTTTTTTGTCAACAATCGTCTTTTGATTTTCAAGCTTTGAAAGCTTTAAAATATCGCTAGTAAGCCTCGAAAGCCGCTCGGTTTCGCTTATAATTACCGCCGTGTATTCCTTTCTCTCCTCCTCAGAAATGCTCTCGTCATCAAGCAGCTTCGCAAAGCCCTGAATTGAAGCAAGAGGAGTTTTAAACTCATGCGAAACGTTGCTTATAAAATCTCCTCTGAGCGTTTCTATTCCTGAAAGCTCCTCAGTCATCTTATTAAAGTTCTTAGTCAGAACCGCACAGTCGCGGTCTCTCGGCACAGGTACTCTGACCTTGAAATTTCCTCTCGCTACAAGGTTAGTCGCCGCAGAAAGATTCCTTATCGGCTTTAAAATACCACTGCTGACAAGAGTCGTAAGCAAAGTTCCTATTACAATACAAGCAATAAGCGTTATTGCAATTATAAAGAACGCAATCAAATAAAAATCCTCGGTATATGCGGCGTTTATCTTTATATACTCGTCATTTACCACTGTATATCCCGTTATAGAGGGAATGATTCCGTCCTGCTCAAAATAACAGTTTTGCTCCGCCGCTTCAATTTTTACTAGATAATACTCCGTGCTCTTAGGCTCAAGCGTTTGGACTTGGGAATCGTCAGTTACGCATAAGGATATTATCTCTTTATTAGTAAACATTTCCAACTTTTCGAGCTGCTTCATTGAGTTTACAATAGAGAGAATCTGCGTCTGGCTATTCTGTATAATTACTGGGCGCATAATTAAAACCAGCACCGTAAGCGAGATAACAGCAGATGCAAGCATTACGGCGAAAAAACATATCGCAAATTTAAATTGCAGTGAAAGCTTCATTTTGCGCCTTTCCTTTCCTAAATTATTTCACCGTAGGCACCGCCTTATAGCCTAATCCCCTGACAGTCACTATGTCAAAGTCATCGTTAGGTATAAAGCGTTCGCGCAGACGCTTTATATGAACGTCCACAGTGCGCTCGTCCGATTCCGCTTCAAGCCCCCACAGCTCATCCAAAAGCTGCCGCCTTGTAAAAATCTGCTCAGGATAGGACAACAGCTTGAACAAAAGCATAAACTCCTTGTTAGGCATCGTTTCTCCCTGCTTACCATCAAAGGAAACTGTGAAAGCGTCATAATTAAGCGTGCAGCTTCCGACTGTAAGAATTTTCTCAACCGCAAGCTTAGCTCTTCTCAAAAGCGCACCCACTCGCAGAATCATCTCATCTATATTTATAGGCTTTACCATATAGTCGTCAACTCCAAGCATAAACCCACGCTGCTTATCCTTAAACGAATCCTTTGCCGTGACAAAAAGCACGGGCATATCAAAGCCTGCGTTTCTCAGCTGCTCGACAAGCTCATAGCCGTCCATGTTCGGCATCATTATATCTGAAATAATCAGGTCAACAGAAACCTTGTCCATCTCGTCAAGCGCTTCAAAGCCGTCAACGGCAGGATACGGCATATAGCCATTCTGCTTAAGCACCGCACACATAAGCTTGCGCAGATTTTTGTCATCCTCTACTACCAGAATTGAAAACATTTTTTACCTTCCTCTTGCAAATATGAATTTTCTGAAAAATATTTGTAACAAAAAATATTTCTTCCCATAGTTCATATTCAGTTCACACTGGAATGTTAGCATAAGTACATAAGGAAATCAGATTGTTCTTTATGACGATTTAGGTTGGAGTTCAGGAAATGATATCTTCCCCCTCTTATGAATTTACATTTTAAGCTGTAGATTCTTAGATAAATTTTCTGAACTTTGACGCAAATCGCAAACGCCGAGATTTTTATACGAATAATTCAGGATTTCTAATTCCTTTCATAATTTCTATATATAATGCTCATTGCAACGCCGAAAAACTAATGAGCATTATTTTTTTGCGCCAAAATCAAGCCGATTAACTCCAGCTAAAGCTTTCAAGCGAGGTTATAACCTCCTCAAAGTAGGCTTCGTCTGTAAAGCCGTACCAAACGTTTATGTACTCCGTTTCATTTATAGGAAAAATGCAGTTTATACTAAACGCATTATCTCCAAAGTCAGCGTAAAAGTAATATCCTACAGTTTCGTCTGCGCTGGTTACCGTTGCTGTCTGGCAGGAATAACCGTTGCTTTCAACGATAGCCGCCATAGCTGAAACGTATTCTTCAGCAGATGAATAGGACGGACGAGAAAGATACTCTATCCCCACCTGAATATTCTCATTCTCCTCACACCCGACCAAGGTTCTGCACTGCCCGTCGTCATCATCCTTAAGATAGTCTGTAACAAGCGTTATAACTATTCCCTGCGGAATGGTTATCTCAAAACGATAATCGGAATCAGTATAAATCGTTTGAGGAGATGTGAATTGTGAAACGTCCAAGCCCCAGAAACTACACCACTGGTAGCCCGTTGGTAAGCATATAAACTCCTGTCTCAGTAATCTGTGCGCCTATAGTGTGCTCCTCCTCATTAAGCTTTGATTCAACAATGTCATAATGATCGTTTTCCTCATCGTAATGCAAAATAATGAGATTTTCACAGGGCAATGCGTACAACTCATCAGGATTGTATTCAAAAACAATCACAGCCTCTTCAAAATTATCTGAATGTATCTCAATAGGGCAGCCAAAACGTCCTAATAAATCAGTGTGATATACGTTTACATTATACAGATTTTCCAAGCTAGTAGACTGTGAAAAATTTCCGCTGATTGCTACCTTAAGCACCTCAGTTACTTCGGCGTTCGATAAATCTATCCCTCTCACAAGCTCCTCAGCTTCGCTTTCTTCGGTTTCAGTTTCAGATTCTGCGCTTTCCTCCGAATCGGTTTGCGACTGCGCCTCTTCAGCCGATTCAACAGCCTCAGCCTCCTGCAAAGAAGAGCTTTCTATTTGAGAATCCTCCTGAGAAGCATCGTTTCCGCAGGACGCAAACGCCGCCATCAGAACAATTGCCATAGCTAATTCAAATATTTTCCTCACTTTCTTTTCCACCATAGTATTTTTCATATTTATCCGACTGCATATTTTAACAAAAGCCGCCGCACGTTTTGCACAGCGGCTTGAAATCAAAGCCTACAGCTTTTCTGCGAGAAGCTGATTTTTTATGCTCCAAAGCTTTTTTGACAAATCCACATAATAGGTATGCGGATTTTCAAAACGCTTAAGCTCGTCCCAAAGCGTATCAACCTGAGCCTTGCAGTAATCGCAAATTTCCTCGTAGCTCGGTTCGTCATAAACAAGCTCGCCGTTTTTAAAAATCGGAGCCTGCATAACCTTTGCAGTAAAATTCCTGACTGTTTTTTTCTTCCATGTATAATCGGGATCAAAGAGAACCAAATCTCTTTCCTCGTTAATTTCCTCGTCAAAAACACAAATCTGATCGGCAATCGCCTTGCCCGTTTCACGGTCGTAAATTCTGTAGAATTTTTTATAGTGCGGAGTCGTCACCTTTGCTACATTCTCAGAAATCTTTATCTTAGGCACAATCCTGCCGTTTTCCTCCACAGCGCAAAGCTTATACACTCCGCCGAAAACAGGAGATGAGGTTGAGGTTATAAGCCTTTCTCCCACTCCGAACGAATCCACCCTTGCGCCCTGATAAATCATATCTCTGATAATATACTCGTCAAGCGAATTTGACGCTATAATTTTACAATCGCTGTAGCCTGCCTCGTCAAGCATTTTCCTTGCCTCTTTTGAAAGATAGGTTATATCTCCCGAATCTATCCTAACTCCGACAGGACGGCAGCCCAGCGGCTTCAATATACTATTAAAGGCTCTTATTGCGTTCGGTATTCCGCTTTCAAGCACATTATAGGTATCGACAAGCAACGTTGCATTTTCAGGATAGCATTTGCAGTACGCCGCAAAAGCCTCGTACTCGTCGTCAAACATCTGCACCCAAGAATGAGCCATTGTCCCCGTTGCAGGAAAACCAAATTTCTGATCAACTATAGTACAGGCTGTAGCTGCACAGCCTCCGATTCCTGCCGCTCTTGCTCCGTAAATTGCGGCGTCCGCTCCATGCGCACGGCGCGAACCAAATTCGCTTACCGCTCTGCCATTGGAGGCTCTGACTATTCTGTTAGCCTTTGTAGCAATAAGCGACTGGTGATTTATCACCAGCAGCAGAAACGTTTCGATAAGCTGAGCCTTAATTGCAGGTGCTCTTACAGTGATAAGCGGTTCATTCGGGAAAACAACAGTTCCCTCTTTCACCGCATAAATATCGCCTGTGAATTTAAAATCGCTCAGATACTCCAGAAAATCCTCGCTAAAGGTTTTCTTTGAACGCAGAAAATCTATATCCTCCTTGGAAAAGTGAAGATTTTTAATATAGTCAATCACTTGCGAAAGTCCGCAGAATATCGCAAATCCGCCGTTGTCTGGGATTTTTCTGAAAAACATATCAAAATATGAAATTTTGTCGCTCATGCCGCATCTGAAATACCCATTCGACATTGTAAGCTCGTAATAATCGCACAGCATGGAGTAATTAAAGCTATCCATTTTCAGCACCTGCGTTTAAAAAATATTTATGTTTACCAGTGCTATTCAAAATGCACTTAACAATTAGCTGATTTTCGTCAGACCTCTGGACGGACTACGGTAATCTGCAAGCCATCCATCACATCAAACGCCTTGTCCTGAAGCTCAGCGTCAGCAGAAGCGGTGTAGTCGGTATTTACAATTACCTCTGTTTCAGGGAGAGCCGATTTAACCATAACCGCATTTGACAGCACGCACATATTGGAAACAAGTCCGACAAGCTCTACCGATTCATAATCTCTGAATTTCAGATAATCAGCAAGCTCAAGCGAACCAAACGTATCCTTATAGAAAACCTTATCCTTATCGGTTCTTTCCTTTGCGGTAAAGCCGTACAGGCGATGTCCCTGGGTATCCTCAATGCAATGCTCCACAGGAAGCTTTTTGCCCTCCTGAGTAAGCAGATAATCGGGCTGATGGGTGTCCATTGTAAAGACAACCTCCGAACCCTCATTATGATAATCCCTGATTTTATGGGCAATTTTTCTGTCAAGCAGCTCTGCGCCCTCAAAGCTCAAAGAGCCATTTACAAAATCATTCTGATAATCAACAACTACAAGCAGTTTCATAATATTCCTCCGATTTAATAATCCCTGACGCACTGCGTCGGAAGTCAGATTACAGACAGCTGTGAAGCAAAGCACAGCAAAATCCGATATAGACTATTATAACATTTTTTTCGCTGTTTGAAAAGAGATATTCTACTACAAACTCATCTTTTTACAATTCGTTCACACAAATTGACGTTTTTTCAGGCTCATATGTTCGTTTCAAAGTGAAATAAAGAGCAGCATACAAGCCCTCCTTACAGAGCTTAACATTATTAACAAAATGTAAAAAGCAACTGCTTGTTCTTGACATAAGCATTTTTATATGATATAATAATCATTGTTTACGGAGACGTATCGAAGTGGTCATAACGGGGCGCACTCGAAATGCGTTAGCCCAATAGGGCTCGTGAGTTCGAATCTCACCGTCTCCGCTCTTGAAAATTTTCCAAATTTTTGAGACCTCTTTTTTGAAGGCTGCATATTTTTATGTAGCTTTCTTTTTTTATAATCCATTTTCGTCAGCTTAATTCTTACAGGTCTACGGACCCATTATCGAAATGATGTTTGTATTTCTATTGTTATCCATCATAGCGGCAAGTCTTTTCGCAAATCTGTGATAAAAGTCAATCACAACCGAAATATGCTTTTTTATTGCTACATCCTCACCATCATAACTTAAACCTTTTTTTGAACACGCATTAAAAATAGAAAATTTTTTATAATCTGGATCATCTCTTGAACACATATAAAAAATCGAAAACTTCTTTTTAACCTCATCGAGTCTTGGATTATCATAATCGGTTTCCAAAAGCGCAGCCGTTTCAAGAATATCCTCTATCATTTTTTTTAGCGTTTCATAGGTAAAAAAATTGTATGTAAGATACCATTGAAAGCCCTTTACACGTTCTCCCCATTCATAACGCTTTCTGTTATATATAAGCTCATCGTCAAAATACTTATAAAAGAAATACGCAAGGAAGCAATCAATATCTCCCTCTTCTATACAAAATTCCTCTTCTAGCTCAACAGTTCCGTCCCAAATAGAACCACATTCTTCTTCAAAAACAACTGGTCTGAACCAAAAATAAGAAGAATAATCATGTCCCTCAACTATTTCTATTTCATAATTCATATTCTCACTCCTTTAAAAGTCTAGGCATCCCTGAGCAAAACTCAAAAGCACGCAAAAAATCGGCAATTGCAGGACAAAATTCATTGATTTATCACTATAAAATAAGGTCGGTTTTTATATGCCTTTTTTGATTCATATTTACTTTCGTTTGGAAGATTTTTCTGCTAATAGTCAAAAATACGCACTCCATATCAATCTAAAGCTTGTTTATCACATAAAACCAACAGTTAAAGTCTACCATGCTACCCACTTTTTCCACGGGCGCAATTGCTAATTTCCAGCTCACCTGCTTCGCTGGCTGCTTTAGCATCTCTAAATCTAAATTTCACACTTTGCTTTCAAAAAATATCATATCCTTATTATACATCATTTTTTTACTCAGTCAAGCCCTTATTTGAGATTTTATAAAATGGTATCTCTAAAAAAACCGCCTCGAATAAACGAAGCGGTTTTTAAATTTTGGAAAGAATTTTAAATAGATTTGTGCTGATTATTTTCTCTTAGAAACAATCATTGCCGCAGCTGCAAGAGCTATTCCAAGACCTGCCAAAGCCGCTGTTGTACCTGTTGCAGCGTTTTCGTCAGATGTGGTTGTTGTGGTGGTTGAAGTGCTGTCTGTTGCGGAATCTGTAGTTGATGAATCGTCGTCTGAATCGTCATCGTCAGAATCTGTGCCCTCATCGTCATCTGTGTCGTCATCTGCGTCAGTGGAATCTTCGTCTGAAGATGTATCTTCGGTTGATGAAGTTTCTTCGCTTGATGATGAATCATCAGTTGCAGAAAGAAGTGCAAAATAATAAATATATGCATAGCCGTCTGCATTAATTGTCAGACCGTACTCCTGAAGCTCCGCAAGCATATCCTCTGTCAATGTGATTGAGGTTACAGCATTAGATGAACTGTCAAGACTGTATGTCGCACTTGCAAAAGCTGAATCCTCTGCTCCGCTTGAGGTTAAAATTAACGAGCTGATGAAGGTAGTTTCTGAATCTTCATCGTAGTCAATATCTCCATACCATTTAATCTCAATAGTATCGCCGACCTCTGCGTTTGCAAATTTTTCCTTGGAAATTACTATATACGCATTTTCATTGCTATAATAATATACTGAATTCTCAGCAAATAAAACAACATCACTGTCATAATTTACAACTGCGCCCACTGTGCCTTCAACATAGCCATCCGTTGTAACTGTTGCAACTACAGATGTAACCGACTCTAACTGCTCTGCTGTGAGATCTGTAGAAATAGCATATCCGTCATAGATATAGTCTTCACTTGTCGCTGTCAAAAGTGCTGAATTATCATCCATTGCAATGGTATAAACAACATTTCCATCAGCGTCGTAAAGTGTTATCTTATCAAGCGTTGCTGTAACATTATCAGCAAAATAGGTGAAATCGATGTCAATATCAGTAATACCATAATTATACGTAGTATCCCCGTCAGTATCTTCTATTTCATCTATATAATAGACTTCTCCATTATAAATCTGATATATATAATAGCCTATTCCATTATAAACCTGAGAGCTGAAATCAAGCGTCCATTCGTATGTGCCGGCTTCTGCAGCTTCGCTTGTTGAGATTATGTAGTCAGAACAATTTTCAGCGTCAATCTCGTATGAGGATGAATCTGAAGATGAATTATAATACCGTGTTACCGTTCCATCTGTTGTAGTTTCCTCATCCGCCGAAGCTCCAACCATACTAACCATGCTTGCAGCAAATGCCGCAGCAGAAAGTCCTGCCAAAAGTTTTTTTACTTGCATTCTCATTTCCTCCATTTTTACATTATTTAGAAATTAGGCTAAACAATTGAGCCTATTACTATTATACCCCCCCGCATTTTTTCAATAGGTATTTTAGCCAAAGTTTTGTAAGTTTTTTTGTGCATTTTTGACAATATGGACGAAGATTTTATTTTTCACCTTTATACAAAAAGCCTCCTTTCAAGCATTCCCCTGAGTGCAGTGCAAATCTCCATGACAATCAGCAGCAAGCCTATTATCAAGCAGACAATAAACGGATAGAACGACTGGAGAAGCTTGTAAAGTGTAATTGATGAGAATTTCCATCAAAACGCACTGTACACTCGTCAGAATTGCCGCTCCTCCGAAAATATATAGGCAGCCTTTTTTTACATATCCGCAAAGCGCAAGCACTGCCGTTACAAGAATCATGCGTTTTACGTTAGCCACCGCAATTGACGAAAAGCACTTAGATGTATTCGCAAAAGCCTGGGCTTTGCAAATTTTTTCATTTCACACGGTTTTAATATCTTTAAGCAGGTGAAGATACCTTTTCTCAATCGTTATATCGCACACCGTTCCATCTGGAGTGTAGCTTTCCGAGTGAATCTTTCCAAGAGTGCGAACCTTTGCAAGAAGCGAGCCTTGTTCAAACGGAAAAAGAAATTTGCCGCTGAAGGTATTATCAGGCAAAGCCTGCGCCACTGCCTTAAGCATATTGTCAATCCCCTCGCCTGTCTTTGCTGAAATGCAGACTACATCGCTTGAAAGCTCGTCAAAGCTCTCATCACTCAAATCGCACTTAGAGAACACCGTCACTACAGGTATTCCCTCACAGCCGAGTTCGTTAAGCAAATCAAGCGTCACCTTAGCCTTTTGTTTACATTCAGAGTCTGAAATATCGCAAAGATGAATTATGACGTCGGCATTTGCCGCTTCTTCCAAGGTGGATTTAAAGGCTTCGACAAGGTGGTGCGGCAGACGGCTTATAAGTCCTACCGTATCAACCATAATAATTTCAGTTTCATTTTCATCAGGCAGCTTTACCGCTCTCGAGGTGGTTTCAAGCGTTGCAAAAAGCTTGTCCTCAGCAAGCACTCCTGCATCTGTAAGCGCATTCAGCAGGGTGGACTTACCTGCATTTGTATAGCCAACAATAGCGCAAACCTTTACATCGTCCTTTTTGCGGCGAACTCGTGAAAGGCTTCTGCGCTGTTCAATATCCTTAAGCTGTTCAGAGAGAACGTGAATACGCTGTCTGATATAACGCCTGTCAGTTTCAAGCTTGGTTTCACCAGGTCCGCGTGTGCCTATTCCCGCTCCCTGACGTGAAAGCTCTCCGCCCAGACCTGCAAGTCTTGGCAGGCGGTACTTGTACTGCGCAAGCTCAACCTGTAGTCTGCCCTCGCTGGTAGTCGCACGCTGTGCAAAAATGTCAAGTATCAGCATAGTACGGTCAATCACATCTGTTTTTACAGCCTTTTGAATATTCCTGATCTGAGAAGCTGAAAGCTCACAGTCAAAGATAACCTGATCCGCCTGCTCGGTTTCGCAAAGCTGCGCTAAATCTTCAAGCCGTCCTGCGCCTAAAACCGTTGCGTTATCTATTGTCGGACGCTTCTGAACAAGCGCAGCCGCAATCTCTGCGCCTGCTGTTTTGGCAAGTTCTGAAAGTTCCTCAATTGCTGAATCCATATCATATTCGCCTGTATCAACAGCCGCAAGAATAACTCTAGGCTTACTAATCTGTGTATCGAACATTATTTTCTCCTTTAGCACTTTTTTCTTTATTTTTAGTATAACATATAAGCTTTAAATTGTCAATCTTAAAAAGAAAAAACCGAAGCTTGAAAGCCTCGATTTAACCATCTACAAAAATTCCTTTACATTGTCGCAAAGCTTTTCTTCGCTCCTAATAACCCTTTTTGCAAGATTAACAGTAGTCGAATCCGCCTTGCTGTACTCATTAATATACTTATTAAGCGTCTTTACACCCATATTACAGCCATCTGTCACAAGCTCCGCAGCGGTCTGGTCTGACGGCTGAGTCGTCATCTTGACATTCGTTTTCATCCAGCTCATAGCTTTAGCTGCCAGGTGCGGCTCTTTTGTATCTGCGCCGTATTCAAGCAGCAGCTTATGCGCCTCATCACCTAAATCATCATGCTCCGCTTTGGCATTGTGAATTACCGTCCTGAGCTTTTGATTAGATATATCTGAAATAATCTCCTCAAGCGTTGACGCTCCCATCTGTATACCTGCATTTGTTTCCTTTAAAAGATTGATCGAGTCCTCTTTGCAGCTCATAAAAATCACGCTCCTTTTGTACGCTTAGTGTTTTCAGAAAAATCAATTTTATTCTTAATTTTTATAAATCAAGTATTTTCTCGTGAAGGATAAATACATTCCAATATACAATTTATTTATAAATAATCTATTGACAAACACTTTGAAATATGAGATAATATATTGACAGACTTATATTCCGAAGCGAATTTTTGTGTTGAATTTGATTTTTAATCAAGCGGAATATTTAGCTTAAAATCAAGAAAAACGAAAGGACAGACCTTTATGAGCAAGGAACTTGACAAGCTCTATAACCCATCAGAGTTTGAGGACAGAATTTATAAAATGTGGACGGACAACGGCTGCTTTCATGCCGAAATAGATCACGACAAGCAACCGTATACTATAGTCATTCCGCCTCCGAATATAACAGGTCAGCTTCACATGGGTCATGCGTTAGACGAAACCTTGCAGGATATTCTTATCCGTTGGAAAAGAATGAGCGGCTACTGCACTCTTTGGCTGCCTGGAACAGACCACGCTTCAATTGCGACAGAAGCAAAGATAGTTGAGGCTATGCGTCAGGAAGGAATAACCAAAGATGATATAGGCAGAGAAGCTTTCTTAGAACGCGCATGGGACTGGAAAAAGCAATACGGCGGCAGAATAGTTTCACAGCTTAAAAAGCTTGGCTCCTCATGCGACTGGGAGCGTGAACGCTTCACGATGGACGAGGGCTGTTCAAAGGCTGTAAAGGAGGTCTTTGTAAACTACTACGACAAGGGCTTGATTTACAGAGGAGAGCGCATTATAAACTGGTGTCCTAAATGCTGCACCTCAATTTCAAATGCTGAGGTTGAATATGAAGATCAGGCAGGCTTTTTCTGGCATCTGCGCTATCCGCTCAAGGACGGCTCAGGCTATGTTGAGCTTGCTACCACACGTCCTGAAACGCTGTTAGGCGACACCGCAGTCGCAGTCAATCCAAAGGACGAAAGATACAAGGATATTGTCGGTAAAACCCTCATCCTGCCGCTTGTCGGGAGAGAAATTCCTATAGTTGCCGACAGCTATGTTGATATGGAATTTGGTACAGGAGTTGTAAAAATCACGCCTGCGCACGATCCTAACGACTTCGAGGTCGGACTCCGCCACAGCCTGCCGATCATAAACGTTCTCACTGAGGACGCTAAAATTACTGAGGATTATCCCGACTATGCAGGCATGGACAGATATGATGCACGAAAGAAAATAGTTGAGGATCTTGAAAAGGGCGGATATATCGTAAAAATCGAAGAGCATTCTCACAATGTCGGCACCTGCTACCGCTGTGGAACGACAGTTGAGCCGAGAGTTTCGCTTCAGTGGTTCGTTAAGATGGAGGAGCTTGCGAAGCCTGCAATTAAGGCTGTAGAGGACGGCAGCATTAAATTTATCCCTGAAAGATTTGAAAAGAATTATTTTAACTGGCTTAACGACATCCGTGACTGGTGCATTTCACGTCAGCTTTGGTGGGGACACAGAATACCTGCCTTTTACTGCGATGACTGCGGCGATATGCTTGTAACAAAGGAAGACAGTGCCGTATGCCCAAAATGCGGCAAACCTATGCGTCAGGATCCCGACACGCTGGACACATGGTTTTCGTCTGCTCTCTGGCCGTTTTCAACGTTAGGCTGGCCAGACAAGACTGATGATTTAGAATACTTCTACCCGACAAATACGCTTGTAACTGGCTATGATATTATATTCTTCTGGGTATCGAGAATGATTGTCGCAGGCATGGAAAACATGAACGAAAAGCCGTTTGACACAGTGCTGATTCACGGACTAGTGAGAGATGAGCAGGGCAGAAAAATGTCGAAATCTCTCGGCAATGGCATAGATCCGCTTGAAATCATCTCGAAATACGGAGCTGACGCTCTGCGCTTTACTCTTGCGACAGGAAATGCTCCTGGAAACGATATGCGCTATTCAAACGACAAGGTTAAAGCCTCAAGGAACTTTGCAAACAAGCTTTGGAACGCTTCGAGATTTATAATGATGAATCTTCCTGACGGCTTTAAGACCGACAGTTTGCCTGAGCAAATGACGACAGAGGACAAGTGGATAGTTTCAAAATTTAACACCCTGTGCAAAGAGATTGACGAAAATCTTACTAGCTTTGAGCTGGGCGTTGCAGTCGCAAAGCTTTATGATTTTATCTGGGACGTTTACTGCGACTGGTATATTGAGCTTACAAAGCCGAGAATACTTGCAGGCGGCGAAACCGCAATTGCCGCACAGACGGTTCTCGTGTGGGTTATGAAAGGAATGCTTAAGCTGCTGCACCCGTTTATGCCGTACATCACAGAGGAAATCTGGCAGAAGCTTACCGATGGCGAAAGCATACTCATGCTTGAAGACTATCCTGCCTTTGACGAAAAGCTTTGCTTTAAAAACGAGGAGGAGGATTTTGAAAAAATCATTCTCGCTATAAAGGCTGTCAGAAATATCCGTAGTGAGATGAATATTCAGCCGTCTGTAAAATCCAAGCTTTACATTGAAACCGCACAGCCTGAGGTTTTTGAGCAGGGAGCTATGTTCTTTGAAAGACTTGCATACGCAAGCGGGGTTTATATTACAGACAAGGTTACGCTTAGCGATACAGTCACTGCCGTTACAGACAGCGCAAGAATTTTTATTCCGCTTTCTGATATTATTGATTCCGACAAGGAGCTTGCACGGCTTGAAAAGGAAAAGAAAAAGGTTCTTAAGGACGTAGACTTTCTTAGCTCAAAGCTTTCAAACGATGGCTTCCTCGCAAAAGCGCCGCAGCAGCTGATTGACACACAGCGTCAAAAGCTTGAAAAGGCTAAGGAAAAGCTTGACAAAATCGAGCAGTCAATTGCGGCATTGAAATAAATGTTTTTACCATCTTAAGATAATTTGCTGCGCCAGATTATCTTAAGATGGTTTTTGCATCGAAAAATATGAACTTTTTGAAAACAGACGATTTATATATTGACAGATAAAAT
>X368_European_Ground_Squirrel__coassemble_7_pt1 | contig 74422 bp, 74 predicted proteins | sample X368_European_Ground_Squirrel__metabat2_low_PE_002 | metagenome-assembled genome bin X368_European_Ground_Squirrel
GAACAAAGGTTCTTACAGTGGACATAGCAAAATGAGAAGCTCGAACGTAGGCTAGTGTCCACCCGACTGTCCCTAGGGTTAATTTAATTTTGCAGTCAACAACGAACAGTATGTTATTTATTATCTTTAAGGAGCTGATATTATGAGCAAAAATTTTAAGAACACACCTGATATCAAGGTGGCGATTGCGGCTGTTTCGAGGGATTGCTTTCCTAAGTCGCTTTCTCAAAGCCGCAGAGAAGCGGTGGTTGGTCAGATAAGGTCAAAGTACCCTGACGATGAGATTTACGAATGTCCGACTGTGATTGAAAACGAGCTTGATATGAGGCAGGCACTGACGCAGATTAACGAGGCGGGGTGCAATGCGCTTGTCGTTTATCTTGGAAATTTTGGACCCGAAAGCTCGGAAACGCTGTTGGCTAAGTACTTTGACGGAGCGGTTATGTTTATTGCGGCGGCGGAGGACGACTGCGGAGGAGCGCTGATTGACAACAGAGGCGACGCCTATTGTGGAATGTTAAATGCTTCATACAATTTAAAGTTGCGTGGAGTGAAAGCCTACATTCCTGAATATCCTGTGGCTACAGCTTCGCAGGCGGCTGACGAGATTCACGGCTTTATTCCGATAGCAAGAGCGATTGTCGGACTTAGAAATCTGAAAATAATCACGTTCGGACCTCGTCCGCAGGACTTTTTAGCCTGCAACGCACCGATTGCCAGACTGTACGATTTAGGTGTGGAAATTGAGGAAAATTCCGAACTGGATTTGTATGCGGCATTTAACGAGCATGAAAATGATGAGAGAATCGGCGCAGTTGTGCAGGAAATGGAGCTTGAGCTTGGAAATGGAAACAGGATGGCTGGGATTTTGCCGAAGCTGGCGCAGTACGAGCTGACCTTGCTTGACTGGGCGCAGGAGCATAAGGGCGAGAGAAGCTTTGTCGCGTTTGCAAACAAGTGCTGGCCGTCTTTTCAGACGCAGTTCGGTTTTGTACCTTGCTATGTAAACGGCAGGCTAGGCGCAAAGGGAATTCCCGTAGCCTGCGAGGTGGACATTTACGGAGCTCTGAGCGAATACATAGGCGAGTGCGTGTCGGACAATGTCGTCACACTGCTTGACATAAACAACACTGTGCCGGGCGATATTTACCGAGAAGAAATTGAGGGAAAATTTAACTACACACAGCGAGACACATTTATGGGCTTCCACTGCGGAAACGGCTCGCATTGCATAATGCAAAGCCCTGAGATGAAGTTCCAGAGAATCATGCACAGAAGCCTTGAGCCTGACAAAGAGCCTGACATTTCAAGAGGCACGCTTGAGGGCGACATAAAGCCTGGTGAAATTACCTTTTTCAGGCTGCAATCAACCGCCGATGCGGAGCTTAAAGCCTATGCGGCGCAAGGTGAAATTCTCCCCGTTGCGACACGCTCTTTTGGAACGATTGGCATTTTTGCAATCAAGGAAATGGGAAGATTTTACAGATATGTGCTGATTGAAAAGGGCTATCCGCACCATGGTTCGGTGGTATTCGGTCACTACGGCAAGGAGCTTTTCGAGGTGCTGAAATACTTAGACGTTGCCGACAGAGAGTACAACCACCCCGCAGGTGCGATGTACAGGGAGGAAAATCCGTACAAATAGATTGAACTGATTATCAATTTAGAGTAAGCTTAAACACAAGTGTCAAAAGCAGGAGATGAGCATATGGGAAAAACTGCCTTAATCACGGGTGCTTCGGGGGAAATCGGAGCTGCGACAGCTTTACAGCTTGCACACGACGGCTTCGACATCTGCGCCTGCTATTTTGAGAATGAAAAGCGTGCAAATGAGCTTGTCGGAGAGATTAAAAGCCTTGAGCGAGGGTCGGCGGCAGTGCGGCTTGACCTGACAAGTGCAAACTCGATTGAGCAAGCCTACAGCGGCTGCTGTAAAATTCTAGGCGAGCCTGCGGTACTGGTAAACTGTGCAGGGTGTGAATCCGTAGGATTGTTCACTGATTTAACTTACGAGGAGCTAGAGAGGGTTTTTGAGGTGAATTTGCTCGGAGCGATGAGGCTTACAAGGACTGTGATTAAATCAATGTTAAGGCAACACGGCGGCTATGTTGTAAATGTAGCGAGCGTGTGGGGAGAGGTCGGAGCCTCCTGCGAAACGGCATATTCTGCTGCAAAGGCAGGGCTTATCGGCTTCACAAAGTCGCTTGCAAAGGAGTGCGCACCGAGCGGAGTGCGGATAAATTGTGTTTCACCAGGCTTTATTGACACAAAAATGAACGCATTTCTAAGCGAAGATGAACGTGCGGATTTAATCGAGCAGATTCCCTTGGGCAGAGCTGGCACTACGCAGGACGTTGCAAATGCAGTGAGCTTTCTGGTTTCAGGAAAAGCCGACTACATCTGCGGTCAGGTGCTGAGAGTTGACGGACTTTGGATTGATTAGCTCTTAAAGATTAAAATATTTATTCTATTGGCTTTGTATCAGCTGATAAAAGAGGTGAAATATGATTTACACTCACGTTGTGCAATATTATGAAACAGACAAAATGCAGATTGTTCACCATTCAAACTATGTTCGCTGGATGGAGGAGGCGAGGGTTTTCTTTCTCGACAAAATCGGTGCGTCATTTGTCACGCTTGAAGAGATGGGGATTTTAAGCCCTGTTTTGGAGGTCAGCTGTAAGTATTTAAGCAGCGTTCGCTTCGGCGAAAGCGTTGATATTGACGTGAATATTACTGAATTTAAGGGGAGAAGGCTTTTCGTTGAATACAAAATGACAAACCACTCAACAAAAGAGCTTGTCTGCACGGCGAACAGCACGCACTGCTTCACATTTGACGGCAGAGTGATAAATCTGAAGAAAAAATTTCCTGAGATATATAAGAATTTTAAGGTTGAATAGATTGATACCAAAATCGCAAGCTCAAGCTGCTTTTTTTATCTTTTGATTAAGCCCAACTGATTACGTAGTCTGTGTGATTTGGTCGTTGGTAGCTTGCTTGCCTTGAAGCTCAAATGAGACTTAAAAGAGAGAATAAAGAAAAGAATTTTAATAAGGAGTGAATGAATATGTTTGATTACATGGAATATAAGCTGTCGGGCGGTGAAACACCTGGTGATCATTCGTTTGGCGACAGCTACGACAATGGTGATTTTGGCTATGAGGAACGTGACGATTTAGATTTTGATTATGACGATGAGGAACGTGACGATTCAGCTTTTGATGATGATGATTTTAGCTATGATGACGTGAGAATTCGTGTGCCAAATTTCAAGCTTCCGCCTCCACTAGCGTCAAGACCTTCAAAAGCGCAATCTGCTGGCAATTTAGTTTCAGACGATAAAACTTTTAATGTTTCATCTACTGGCAAGGAGAAGCTTAGCAATATCGACAGCCAATCGTATCCGCCAGATACCGCACCTGTGCCAACGCAGACACTGCCGAAAAACAGCGAGAGCAGAGCTATAGCGTCAGATACCACGCCTGCGCCAACGCAGACTGTAAAAGCAAGTGGCTTAAAATGGAAAGGGTTAATAATAAGCTTAATCACTTTACCATTTGGCTTGTACATATTTTATCAAGCTATATTGCAGTCTAATCAGTCAATAATTTTTGGAGCATTTGCAATTCTGGCAGTCATCAGCGTGCTTGAAGCACTTATGATTGTTTGCTCGGGTAAGCAAAATGAAGCTAAAATGCAAAACGAACCGTCCAAAGGTTTAGTCAGGTTTTTTAATGAAATGTTTATTTATACTTCTTTGTTTGTGCCGCTTATTGTCCTTTTGACTGTGCTTGTGCTTGCTCGTGGCATAGAGGAGCAAATTGCCGACCCTGATAATTTGTTTATGTTTTCATTAAGCTTAGCGGTATATTTAGGTTTTGCAGCTTCGGCAATAGGCAGGTTTATTTGCTCAAAATATTGAAAATAGAGTGTAAGCTCTTGTTTTTTTCTTGCAGCTGACGCAATTGTCAGACATTTTAACAAATCGAGTCTTGATGAGAATTCTAAGAGCGAATTGAAAGAGAAATAGGGAGGAAATTTTATGGAGTATATTATTTTAGCTTGCGTGCTTGTGCTGATAGTGTTTAGCTGCGTAATTTTAGGTAAATTTAATGGTATTGACAGGAGCGGCGGCTCTGATGAGGAGATTGCAAAGCTTAGCGAGCAGCTTTCTAATGCCAACAAACGCACGCTTGACGAGCAGAGCCGCCTTCGCACTGAGCTTTCGTCAACTGTGACGGCTTCTGTTTCACATCTGGGCGACAGCCTGCGTGACGAACAATTTAAGCAATCGAAATCTCTTGAGGCGAGAATTAAGGCCGTGGAGGGCGAGCTTGACAAGATTCGTCTTGAAACTCTTGGCACGCTTGAGAAAATTAGGGCTGACAACAACGTTAGCATGGAGAAAATCAGGTCGGAGAACCGAGAGAGCCTTGACAAGATAAACGGCACTGTCAACGAGAAGCTGCAAAAGACGCTTGACGACAAAATTTCACGCTCATTTGAAGCGGTGAACAAGCGGCTTGCGGAGGTTTACGAGGGCTTAGGCGAGATGAAAAATGTGGCGAGCGGCGTAAGCGACCTCAAAAACGTGCTTTCAAACGTCAAAACGAGGGGAATTATGGGAGAAATCCAGCTTGCTTCTATTCTCTCGGAAATTTTAGCACCTGAGCAGTACGATGAACAGATTCCCGTTTCGCCGAAAGCAAAGGAACGAGTTGATTTTGCTGTTAAGCTTCCCGGCACAGGCGATGGCGACGGAGTACTTTTGCCGATCGATTCAAAGTTCCCTGGCGACAGCTATGCGAATCTGCTTGAAGCCTATGAAAACGGCGACAGCGAGGAGATTAAGCGCCGCCGTTCGCTGCTCATTTCAGAGCTTAAGAGCTGTGCCAAGAGCATTCGAGACAAGTACATAGCGCCTCCCTACACGACAGATTTTGCGATAATGTTCCTGCCGTTTGAGGGACTTTATGCCGAAGCGGTAAATCTTGGCATGGTAGAGGAGCTTCAGCGGCTTTACAAGGTAAACATTGTGGGACCGTCCACTACGGCGGCGATGCTAAACAGTCTGCAAATGGGCTTTCGCACCCTTGCGATACAGAAAAAGAGCGGCGAGGTCTGGAAGGTGCTTGAAGAAGCAAAGAAGGAATTTTCGCAGTTTGAGAGCGTCCTTGACAAGACACGTGACAGGCTTCGTCAGGCGGACGAGGAGCTTGACAAGCTTATAGGCACGAGAACGAGAGCGATTAACCGCAAGCTCAAGGATGTAGCAATGATTGAAACGGAGCAAATAGGAGGTGAGAACAATGAAATTTAAGCTGACAGTAAAGCAGAAGTTAAGCATGTCGCAGTTCGGCGATTCACAGCCTCTGACTAACCTAAGCCCCGACGGCAGCTTTGAAGCAGACAATATAGGCTTTGCACGCCGTGATTCCAATGCGCACATTCGTGCGTGGGTAGAGGGCAGCGGCATGAAGCTTCGCACTCAAAAGGACTGGCAAAAGAACCCTAAGAGCAAGCTTCTTGAAAAGGAGGTTATGGTTCAGGACGGCGCACACCCTGCGAGCTACATTTTTACGCTCGAACAGTGCTGAAATTTGTGTGAATTATTAAATAACTGTGAAATCTCCTGCCGAACTATTGACAGGAGGTTTTTTTTGTGGTATAATAACAAAGCTGAAAATAGTTTTGCGCTGCTAGCTCAGCTGGATAGAGTGACTGGCTACGAACCAGTAGGTCAGGGGTTCGAATCCCTTGCGGCGCGTTCGGGACGGGCTCGAACTTTTGTTCGGGCTTTTGCTTTGTTATGCCCGCTGTAAGAACTTTTATACCATATTCTTACCGCTGTTCGCCCTAGGAGTTTTGCTTCTATCTTTGCTTGCAAGCCCTAAGCGTTTGCTTCGCATTTGATTTATAGGGTGAAAAGCTCGAGCGAAAGCTAGAAATTTGATTTTTTACTTTTTGTGCGCTTAAGAACTCTTGCTCTGAATGGAACAAGGGTTCTTAGTGCTGTCGGGCATTGGTTTACTTCAAGGCAGGCTCAAGCAGGCGAGCTTATTGCGCATTGCTTCGCTTTAAAAGTGAATTGCTTAGCTTGACTATCGTGTACTTATGCTTTATAATCCCCGACTTTAGCTTGACTAGGCTCTAACTGATGTTAGGGCTTTTCTTGCTGCTTAAGCGGATGTGCCGCCTCAAAAAGAAGCTTTAAAAGAGCAGGTCACTGTGTTTATGGGTTTGATTGTGTTTCGATTGTGCTGGAAAAATCGAATTTTTTTTAAAATATGGCTTGACAAACGCTATGTAATGTGTTATAATAAAACTGGAAGAAAAAATACTGTTCGCTCACCGTTGGCGATTAACAAATGAACGTGTTAAAAATATCGTTACATCAATGGGGCAGCATTTTAGTGCGGCTTTTTTGATTTTTATTGAAAATTTGGATTTATTTGTAGGTGGATTTTAAAATAAATAGGCGCATTATTCACAAAAATGCCTTGACTTGAAGTGGCTTTTATGTTATCATATGTTTTGGGAATATCTAATTTTGGATATTAAATTTCCAAGCAGAAATATTTTTCCGAAATTTTGCTTGTAATGTTTAAAAATTACACATTTGCAGATGTTTAACCGTTAAGGTGTGTGAGGCAAAATGGTATTATTTATTTTGAAATTAAAATAGTCTGACAGAATTTTTCATTGCTTTTGAAGCTGAGGAATACTTTTATAGAAAAGCTGCGATACTATCAGTAAACATATGCAGCGAAAAACAAACGGGATTTATCAGTCCGAATTGCAAAGGAGGGCGTTATATGGCTCAGGAAACTGTAAATGAGGTTTTAGCGGCGGAAAGGGCTGCGCAGGAGCGGATTAAAGCGGCTAGGCTTGAGGGTCAGCGTCAGGAGGAGCTGGCTCATGAATATGCCGAGAAGCAGGTGCGGCTGCGCATAGATGAAGCGAAAGCCGAAGAGGAAAGAATGAGAGGCTTTATTCTTGCCAAGGTGAGCAAGGTTCAAAAGGAGCAGCTTGACAACTGCCAGAAGGAGCTTTTCAGGCTTGACAGCTTGGCGGCTGTACGTATGGACGACGCTGTAAATAAAATAATTTTGACGCTTTTTGACAAAAACGGTGCTGAAAAGGAGCTGTCGAAAAATGGCTAAGGCAAAAATGCAGAGAATCGAGATAATAGCTTTGCTTAAAGACAGCAAGAAAATAATCGATTCACTTCAGAGAATGGGAACGGTTGAATTTATCAACTGCACAGAGGAGCAGCTTGAAAAGACCGATACCTCATCGGTCTGCGCAGAGTTTGAAAAGTTTCTTTCGCTTGTAGAAAGCGCTTCAAAGGTTTTGAACAATTACTGCCCGAGCAAGGGTATGCTTGAATCGCTTTTGGGAGATGGAGTTTCGCTTGACGGTGAAAGCATGGATAAGGCTTCAAAGCAGCTTGACAAGTCGCTTAGAAATGCGTCGCTTATAAATAATCTCAGCAAAAAGTCAGCGGATAATCATGCCGCCGCCGAGAAACTGAGAGTGCGCATGGACACGCTTGAAAGCTGGCTTACCTACGATATGCCGCTTGATTTTGCTAAAACTCAAACGTCAAGGGCTTTTGTCGGAACGATTATGCAAAGCATAGAATATGATGAGCTTGTAACCTACCTACCAGAAAAAGCCGATCTTGAAATTGTTTACCTCTCAAAACGTCAGACCAACATTTTCGTGCTGTGCCACAAGGACGAGGAGGAGCAGACTAAGGACGCTCTTGACGAGCTGGGATTCGTTCCGCTGTCTGAAAAGGGCGAGCTTACGCCGAGAGAGCTTTACACCTCGCTTGAGAAGCAAGCGGACAAGCTTGATGAGGAAAGCGAGGAGCTTGTAAAGCAGATACGCTCATATGAAAAAGAGAGAGATAACCTTGAGCTTGCGGCAATGTACCTTAAAACAAGGGTTGACAAGTATAAGGCTTTGGGCGATCTGGGATTTGGCGAAAGAGTGTTTGTGCTTGAGGGCTATATTCCAGAGAAATACGCTTCAAAGACGATTTTAGAATTTGAGGAAAAATACACGGCGGCGGTTCGGTGCTATGAGCCTGACGAGGAAGAGGACGTTCCAGTGCTGCTTGAAAATTCAAAGTTTTCAGAGCCGCTTGAGGGTATCACGAGAATGTACGCTTATCCAAACAAACGCGATGTAGACCCTACTCCCGTAATGTCGTTTTTCTACTATCTGTTTTTCGGAATGATGCTTTCAGACGCAGGCTACGGACTGGTTATGGCAATCGGCTGTCAGTTCGCAATTAAAAAGCTTAAGCTTAGCGAGAACATGAAAAAATCGTTGACGATGTTTCGCAACTGCGGAATAAGCACGATGGTTTTCGGAGTGCTGTTCGGAAGCTTTTTCGGAGATATAATTCAGATTGTCGCAAGAGAATATTTCGGCAAGGAAATCGATAGCATTGCACTGTGGTTTGAACCGCTCGACGACCCTATCAAGCTGCTGCTTGTGTCCTTTGCGCTGGGAATAATACACCTGTTTGCAGGACTATGGGTTTCGTTCAGAATCACGCAGAAAGAAAAGGGTACGCTTGACGCCGTACTTGACGTTTTCCCGATTTATATAACGATACTTGGCATTTGCCCGCCTGCGGCTTCGATTTTAACAGAGGTGCCGTCATGGCTGTCGTCTTTAGGAGTAAAGGTTGCTTTGGTGGGAGCTATACTGATTGTGTTGACTTCGGGCAGAACTTCAAAATCTATATTCGGACGTTTGTTCGGCGGAATTTACGCTCTTTACAACGCCGCAACGGGATATTTGAGCGACATACTTTCATATTCAAGGCTGCTCGCTCTTGGACTTGCCACGGGAAGCATAGCGGGGGTAGTAAACCTCATAGGCGTTATGCCGGAAAATATGGTTATAAAAACCATTCTGCTTGTAGTGGTATTTGTAATAGGTCATACTGCCAATATGGCGATAAATCTTTTAGGCGCATACGTTCACTCCTCACGTCTTCAGTTTGTTGAGATGTTCTCAAAATTCTACGAGGGCGGCGGACGTGAATTTGATCCGCTTAGAATAAAACAATAATTTTTAGGAGGAAATAAAATGAGTAATTTAGGTATTTTTATGGCTGTAGTCGGTGCGGTATGCGCTGCGCTGTTCGCAGGAATCGGTTCCGCAAAGGGAGTTGGAATGGTAGGTGAGGCTGCCGCAGGAGTAGTTTCACAGGATCCGTCAAAATTCAGCAAGGTTCTGATTTTGCAGCTTCTGCCGGGTACGCAGGGACTTTACGGACTTCTTACGGCAATTCTGCTTTTGAGCCGTATCGGAGTTATCGGCGGTTCAGCTGCTGCGCTTACAACTGCGCAGGGACTTACATTTCTTGCCGCCTGCCTGCCTATTGCAATAGTCGGACTGTTCTCGGGTATTTATCAGGGACGCGCGGCTGTAGCGGGTGTTGGAATTGTTGCGAAAAGACCTGAAGAGAGCGGTAAAAGCATTATCATGGCGGCTATGGTTGAAACCTATGCTATCCTTGCTCTGTTGGTATCTATTCTTTTGATTTACAACATTCAAATCTAACTTGACGGAGGTTATGACTTATGTCAGGACTGGAAAATATAAAGGCTTCGATTGACGAATCGGCAAAGTCAGAATGTGAAAGCATTAGCCGTGAAGCCAAAAGAAAGGCTGACGCTATAAGGAAGCTTGGCGATGAGAACGCTCAGAAGGCGTATGACGAGCAGCTTAAAAAGAGCGAGGACAAGCTTACGAGCGAGTATGAAAACGCTTTGTCGGCGGCGGATTCGCAGATGTCAAGAGCAGTGCTTAAGCGCAAGAACGAGCTGATTAAAAAGGCGCGTGAGCTTGCTTATGAGAAGCTTTTGAAGCTTGACGACGAGCAGTATTTCTCACTTTTGCTTGAGATTGCAAGGACGCTTGAATTTTCCGCAGATGCCGAAGTTCGGCTTAACGAAAGAGATTTAAAGCGTATGCCAAAGGACTTTGAGAAGAAGCTTAACGAATGCTCGAATACGGGCGGGTACAAAATCAAGGTTTCCGATGCGACTGCGGAGATTGACGGCGGATTTATTGTAGTTTACGGGCGAATTGTCGATGATTGCAGTATTGCTTCTTTGATGGAGGCTAAGAGCGGCGATATTACATTGGCGGCGTCCGAGGCGCTTTTCGATTAAGGATTTTCACGGAAGGAGAGAGCAATGGGAAAGACCGACTTTGCAAATGCCGTAGCGGCGGTGCGCTCTGTCGAACCGCATTTGCTTGACAGAAATGATTTTGAAAAAATGATTTCCGCTAAAACTGTTTCAGAGGCTGAAGCGGCACTTGCTGCGCACGGCTATGACCTTGAATCAGGAAGCGCTGTGGAAGCTATAGACGATGAGCAGCAGCGTGTATGGGATTTTCTAAAGACGTATCTGGGCGGCAGCGATACTGCGCTTTGCATACTGCTTTACAAGAATGATTTTCAAAATCTCAAGGCTGCGCTAAAGGCGATTATGAGCGATACAGACCCGAAACGGCTGTATGTTTATCCTACGCTTGTCGATTCAGACGAGCTTTACAGCAGTGTGCTTGAGAGGAAATTTGAAAATCTCCCTGAGCATATGCGCTCTGCGGCGAAGGAAGCGTATTCGGTTATTACCGAAAGCGGCGACGGACAGCTTGCGGAGATGATTATCGACCGTGCGGCACTTGAAGCTATGGCAAAGGACGCTTTGAAATACGGCGATGAATTTTTTATAGAGTATACAAGAGAGCTGACGGTTGGAGCGAACGTTAAAACGGCATATCGCTGTGCCGCCATGGGAAAGAGCGTCAGCTTTATAAAATCCGCTCTTGCGCCGTGCGAGGATTTAGACTGTGATGAGCTTACCGAAGCCGCAAGAAAGGGTACGCAAAGCGTGCTTGATTATCTTAAGCAGACAAGCTACAGAGAGCTTGGCGAGGCGTTTGAACAGTCAGCGGCGGCTTTTGAAAGGCTGTGCGACGACAGGATAACTCAGCTTATACAGGACGCAAGGTACGAAAGCTTCGGCATTAAGCCGCTGGCGGCTTATTATCTTGCAAAGGAAGCGGAAATTAAAAATCTGAGAATTTTGTTTACCTGCAAAAGACTTGGCATACAAAAGGAAATAATTACGGAAAGGACGCGAAAGCTTTATGACGACTTATAAAGCGGCTGTAATCGGGGAAAAGGAAGCGGCGGCAGGCTTTGCGGCTCTCGGACTAACAGTTTTTGCCGATACGCCTGATGATGAAACTGCCGCTTTGATAAAGCGTTTGGCTGACAACGGCTTTGCGATTATTTTTATATCCGAGAGGGCGGCGATGTATGAGCCTACCGCCGCAATTATAGATGAATTTAGGGACAAGCTTGTTCCTGCGATTATTCTTATTCCGAGCGCAAATTCAAACAGCAAAGAGGGAATGAGAAGACTGCATCAGGCTGTTGAAAAGGCAGTGGGCAGCGATATTTTAAAGCAAAAGGACGGTGCGTAATATGGATCAAAGGGTAATAGGCAGTATAGAAAAAATTTCAGGACCGCTTGTTATAGCAAGTGGAATGAAAAGTGCGAATATGTTTGACGTAGTGCAGGTAAGCGAGCTTAAGCTTATTGGAGAGATAATTGAAATGCACGGAGATAAGGCGTCAATTCAGGTATACGAGGAAACGGCAGGACTGGGCAGAAACGAGCCTGTAGTTTCAACTGGAGAGCCTATGAGTACGGAACTAGGACCCGGACTTATAGGAGGAATTTTTGATGGAATTGCACGTCCGCTTGACGAGCTTAAAAAGCGTACCGGAAACAAGCTTGTAAGAGGTTCGCAGGCACCGTCGCTTAACCGTGAAAGGCTGTGGAAATTTGAAGCTCTTGCCAGCGTTGGCGACAAGGTAACAGGCGGCGATGTTTTAGGCACAGTTAAGGAAACAGAGCTTGTAAATCACAAGATTATGGTTCCAAACGGCGTTGAGGGAGAGATAAAGAGCATTAAGAGCGGCGAATTTCACGTTGACGATATTGTTTGCGTTGTTGAAGCGGATAATTCAAGGACGCACGAGCTTTCGCTTATGCAGAAATGGCCTGTAAGACGTGGCAGACCCTACAAGCGCAAGCTTTCGCCTGACAAGCCGCTCATCACAGGACAGCGTGTAATAGACTGTTTGTTTCCGATTGCAAAGGGCGGCGTTGCGGCTATTCCTGGACCGTTTGGAAGCGGAAAGACTGTAACGCAGCACCAGCTTGCAAAGTGGGCTGAGGCGGATATTATCGTATATATCGGCTGCGGAGAGCGCGGAAACGAGATGACGGACGTTCTTAACGAGTTTCCTGAGCTTATCGACCCGCACACGGGCAGATCTCTTATGGAGCGCACAGTGCTTATCGCAAACACTTCAGATATGCCAGTTGCCGCAAGAGAGGCTTCAGTTTACACGGGAATAACAATTGCGGAATACTACCGTGATATGGGTTATTCGGTTGCGCTTATGGCGGATTCGACCTCACGTTGGGCGGAGGCTTTGCGTGAAATGTCAGGACGTCTTGAAGAGATGCCTGGTGAGGAGGGCTATCCTGCATACCTCAGCAGCCGTCTGGCGCAGTTCTATGAGAGAGCGGGACGAGTTGTAACGACAGGCAGTGAGGACAGAGAGGGTTTTCTCTCGGTTATCGGTGCGGTTTCACCTCCTGGAGGAGATATTTCAGAGCCTGTTTCGCAGGCTACGCTTAGAATAGTAAAGGTATACTGGGGACTTGATTCTTCGCTTGCGTACAGCAGACATTTCCCCGCTATAAACTGGCTTACAAGCTACTCACTTTACGTTGACACGCTTGCGGACTGGTATGACGAAAATATTTCACCCGACTGGATAAAGCTCAGAGGCAGAATGATGCAGATTTTGCAGGACGAATCGGAGCTTAACGAAATTGTAAAGCTTGTCGGAATGGACGCGCTTTCGGATGCGGATCGTCTTAAGATGGAGGCTGCGCGTTCTATTCGCGAGGACTTTTTGCACCAGCTTGCATTCCACGAGGTTGACACATATACCAGTCTTAACAAGCAGTTTAACATGATGAAGCTCATACTGGAATATTATGACGAAGCAATTACAGCTTCGCAGAACGGCGCAGATATAGAAAAGCTTGCGTCCTTGCCTGTTCTTGAGAAAATCGGACGCTTTAAGTACACGCTTGAAGAAAATGTTGCTGACGAATACAAGGCTGTTTCAAAGCAAATAAAGCGTGAAGCTGAACAGGCACAGCAAAAGGAGGATTTCTAATGCCAAGAGAGTACAGAACTATAGAAGAAGCGGCAGGTCCTCTGCTGCTTGTAAAGGACGTTGAGAACGTTAAATACAACGAGCTTGCTGAAATTCGCCTTGCAGACGGACAGAGGCGCAGGTGCAGAGTGCTTGAGCTTGACGGCAGCACGGCACTTGTTCAGCTGTTTGAAAATGCGGCTGGAATAAACCTTGACAACAGTGCGGTAGTTTTTTCAGGTCACCAGATGGAGCTTGGCGTATCGGAGGATATGTTAGGACGAGTTTTTGACGGAATGGGAAATCCGATTGACGGCGGCGAGGAAATTATCCCTGAAATGATGCTTGACATTAACGGTACTCCTATAAACCCTGTTGCGAGAAAATATCCGCAGGAGTTTATTCAGACGGGAGTTTCGGCTATTGACGGACTGAACACTCTTGTAAGGGGTCAGAAGCTGCCGATTTTTTCAGCGAGCGGACTTCCTCACGCACAGCTTGCCGCACAGATTGCAAGGCAGGCTAAGGTTAGAGGAAGCGATGAGAAATTTGCCGTTGTATTCGCCGCTATGGGTATTACCTTCGAGGAATCGGAGTATTTTATTCAAAGCTTCAAGAGTACCGGCGCTATAGAGAGAACGGTGCTGTTTATAAATCTTGCGAATGACTCGGCTATCGAGCGTCTAAGCGCACCTAAGACTGCGCTTACTGCCGCTGAATATTTAGCCTTTGAAAAGGGTATGCACGTTCTTGTAATTATGACGGACATCACCGCCTATGCGGACGCTTTGAGAGAGGTTTCCGCCGCAAGAAAGGAAGTTCCCGGACGAAGAGGCTACCCTGGATATATGTACACAGATCTTGCGACAATTTACGAAAGAGCAGGACGTCAGGAGGGCTGCGATGGCTCAATCACGATGATTCCTATTCTGACAATGCCTGAGGACGACAAGACTCATCCTATTCCAGACCTTACGGGCTACATTACAGAGGGGCAGATTATTCTTTCAAGAGATTTGTACCGCAAGGGCGTTATGCCGCCGATTGACGTTCTTCCATCTCTTTCACGTCTTAAGGACAAGGGTATCGGCAAGGGCAGAACCAGAGCGGATCACTCGGACACGCTGAACCAGCTTTTCTCCGCTTACGCAAGAGGAAAGGACGCCAAAGAGCTTATGGTAGTTTTAGGAGAAGCGGCGCTTACTCCGACTGACAAGCTCTATGCTGATTTTGCGGACGAGTTTGAAAATAAATATGTTTCTCAAGGCTTTGAGAACAACAGAAGCATTGAGGAAACGCTCGACATTGGCTGGGAGCTTTTGAGAATGCTGCCGAGAAGCGAGCTAAAGAGAATCCACGATGAGTATCTTGATGAGTATTACGACAAGAGGTGATGCGTTTTGGCAAGAATTAACGTAAACCCTACTCGAATGGAGCTTACGAGGCTAAAGAAAAAGCTCTCGTCAGCTCGCCGCGGTCACAGGCTTTTAAAGGACAAGCGCGACGAGCTTATGCGGCAGTTTATGGATCTTGTGCGTGAAAACGAGCAGCTGAGAACAGAGGTTGAGCAGGGAATTGAAGCGGCTAACAAGCATATGCTTATCGCAGGCTCTGTTATGCAGACTGCGGCTCTTGAAACTGCGCTTTTAATGCCAAAGCAGCAGGCTGAAATCACCCTTGAAACCAAAAACGTCATGAGCGTTAGTGTGCCTGTTTTCAATACCAAGTTCAAGACTGCCGATTCAAGCGACATTTATTCATATGGAACGGCTTTCACCTCTTGCGACCTTGACGGAGCAATTGAAGCGCTTAGCGACGTTTTTCCGAAAATGCTCAGACTTGCGGAGGTAGAAAAAAGCTGTCAGCTTTTGGCGGACGAAATTGAAAAGACCAGACGCCGCGTAAACGCACTTGAGCATATAATGATTCCAAACTACGAGGAAACTATAAAGTATATTGACGTTAAGCTCAGTGAAAACGAAAGAAGCTCAAACGCAAGGCTTATGAAGGTTAAGGACATGACGATAAGCAAGAGCAGACAATAAGTAAAAGCTATAGTAAAAGCTCCCGAAGCTGGCGGGAGCTTTTTTATTATCAGGGATATTCGGTTGTTTTAAAATCTTCCTCGGATATATTTTCTTCTCTTTGCTCAAACCATACGCTTGCCTTGAAAACATCGCCGTCAATATCAATTTCAAACCTGCCGCCGCAGCTTTCGGTAAAGGTTTTCGCAATTGAAAGACCTAAGCCGCTTGAACCGTCTGTCCTCGACTTATCGCCTCTGGCAAAGCGTTCGGTTATTTCATCGGCAGTGAAATTCATCTCATATGCCGAAACATTCTTTACAGTAAGCTCATAGCCGTTTGCTTTTGAATAAAAATCCACATAAACTCTTGTGCCGTCAAGCGAATATTTCAGAGCGTTGTCAAAGAGATTCTGAATAACTCTGTAAAGCTTAATTGAATCGGCATATATCGGAGCTTTATCAAGCTTAATGCTTTGCTTGAAGTCCTTGTTTGCCTGAGCTATTTTGTCTTCGTTATCGGCGAGAACTTGACGGATAAGCACTGCAAAATCTAAATTCTCGCAGTTCACTTCAACTCCGCTTACGGTTTTTGCAAGCGAAAAAACATCCTTGACTATATCGCAGAGCTTATCTGATTTGACGCTCAAAATTTTAACGTAATCTCTCGCTTCGTCCGAAAGCTCGCACTTTTTAAGCAGATCCACGTAGCTTACAATTGAAGTGAGCGGAGTTTTCAGGTCGTGCGAAACATTTGTAACCAGCTCCACCTTAAGCCTTTCCGATTGAACCTGACTTGCTATTGCCTCCTGCGTTTTGTCTGAAATTCCATCTAGCTTTTTGGAAATTGAATAAATCGGATTTGAGGACGCTATCTTAACGGGCTTCTTTTCATCGTCCGACATCATGTTGTCAATTTGCCGCTCCAGCATAGCTATCGTTCTTATAATTTTACCGATATAAGCGAAGTAAAGCAACCGACCACACCGCCACAATCAGCAATATAAAAACTATATAGAAAAGCGGGCTGATTGCGTAAAGAGCAAAAATACCTGCAAGATAAATTCCTGTGCGAATAGAAAAACGAACGGGCAGGCTGAGCGAACGCTTCCATTTTACGTATGCCGAGCTTTCAATTCTGTCCTTTAAATGATTAGTATAAAGCTTCGGTACGGCTCGCTTTATATCCTTAATAAGCATTTTGTCAAGGCTTTTGCCGTAAGCCTTTATGTGCCTTATAATCCCGTAAACTGACGCAAGTAAAAGCGCACACTCCGCAAGGTAAACAACGGTTGCTTTTACAATGCCTGGCGTTAAGCTTTCATAGTAGTCGGAATAGTAGTAATAGCCGTACTGATTATAAAGCAAAACCAACGTTATCACAAACACTATCAGTGAAAGGTCGATTTTAAACAGAGAATTTACTATCGTTTTTTTATCCTCACGGTAGCATTCGGCAGGCTTTAGTACTGCGGACAGAACAAACATAGCCAATGACAATACCGCCAATATGGGTATTACAATTCTCAAAACGTCTAAGACATTATACTGCGTTTGAGAAGCTTCGGCAAATGCAGCCGCTGCCTTGACTAAATCTGTTTTAGGCGTCATAAAAACGGTAAGCTTTGATGTGTCTATCTCTTCAAATAAATAGTTATCGAGCTCCTCGGTTTCCAGCCATACGGAATCCATGTCGTAAGCTCCGTTGTTAAGCGCAACGCACTCAATAAAACGTTCGTCGTCAAGCTCTACAACAATCGTGTTGCTGCTTTCATCATAATAATAGTTTCCCTCATCGTCTTCTACATACAAATCCTCGTATGAAATCGCCGCTGTATTTTCGGTTTGCAGCTGCGCACAGTATGGTCTCGAGCCGCTGATATAATTATCATCATCGCTGTAGCTGCTAAGCACTATATCTCCATCATTTGAAAAGCAGAGGGTGTAGTTTCCGTAGTTATCCTTTCCTGCCGCTCCGATAAACATTGATGAAGCGTCAATGCTTTCGCTTTCTGTCGCTTTTCCGCCTTCGCCGTCGGAAACGGTGTAGCTTACCCCGTTAATTACCAGCCCGCTTTCATCGTAAGGCACAGACTTGCTTACCGAGTCGTTTTGCCTAAGATAATAGTAATCGCTGTAGTTATTTATCAGCAGGGTAAGCTCATTGCTGCTTAAGGAGGAATCTATTCCGTCAATATTAGTCAGATACTCGCCGTCATACTCGACATAAAAATAGTAATAATCGCTGTCAATTCCTGAAATATTCGATTTGGTCTGTTCCAGCTTAATTACATCTTCCGAAGCGTTTTCAATCCCAAAAACCTCATTGTTGATAAAAAAAGTTCTGTTGTTGTAGATATTGTTAAACAAAGCCGATGTGCCTGAAAAGCTCCCGCTGCTGCAATTTGAAAGATAGACCGTTCCTATCATGCAAAGGTCTGAATAGACAGCGTTTCTCATCGTTATTGCGCGTGAAATCGCAATATCCTGAGTGCCTGATCCTGTGCTGTACTCGTTGTACATTTGCTTAAAATTCTGATACGCAGTCCAGTAGAGCGGAGTAACTATCATGTTTGCGACAATAAAAATCAGCGCACTCACAGCGGCAACAGCTCTGAAAGCAAATTTGCTTATAAAGCTACTGATTTTTTTCAAGCTTGTATCCAATTCCCCACACCACCTTTATATACTTTGGCTCCTTAGGATTTATCTCGATTTTTTCACGCAGATGTCTGATATGAACCATCACGGTATTCTCAACTGCGTATGCGTCCTCGTTCCAAACGTTTGTGTAAATCTGCTCGGCTGAAAAAATGCGTCCGGGATTTTTCATAAAAAGCTCCATAATGCTAAGCTCTTTTGCGGTAAGCCTTATTTCCTCTCCGTCAGCCTTTAAGGCTCTCTCCCTGACGTTGTATTCAAGTCCGCCCACAGTAATAATCTCGTCATTGCTGTTTTTCTCACCGCCCAGCATGGTGTATCTGCGCACGCACGATTTAACCCTTGCGGCAAGCTCGGACGGGCTGTAGGGCTTGGTTATATAGTCGTCCGCTCCCATAGAAAGACCAAGCACCTTGTCGCTTTCTTCTGATTTTGCACTTAGAAGAAGCACAGGTATATTCTTGCTCTCTCGTATTTTCATTACTGCGCTCAGTCCGTCTAAATTAGGCATCATTATATCTATTATTATCGCCTTGATGTCGTTGTTTTCAGTCAAAGCGTCAAGAGCCTGCAAGCCGTCATAAGCCTTTACAACACAAAAGCCCTCCGCCTCAAGTAGCTTTGCTATTGCTCTGACTATATCCCTGTCGTCGTCAGTAACCAAAACCTTAACCCTGTCCATTGTCATTCTCCTTTGCTTTGCTTTAAGCATTTCTATTGTAAAACAAAAATCTTAAGAACGCACCGAGAAAATTCTTAAGACTTTCTTAATTTGATTTTACACGGCATAAAGGCACAAATCCCACGATGGAAAATACGGCGGCTGTCTTAAATAAAGCTTGTAATCTTGGTTAAAGGAATGTACCAGCATTGTTAAATCAATAAAATCAAAGGGACGATGATAAACGCTCACCGCAAGCCTTGGGTGAAAACGCTCAATCGTTTCTTTGCTCCCCAGCAACGCTCTTTTTTCCGCTCCCTCTACATCATATTTTATCACGCTACATTCTTTTTTATTAAGCACACTGTCAAGAGAGCGCGCGCTGACTTTTTCCGAGCCGCTCTGAGCCTTGGACATTCTGCCGCCGCTCTGTGAAAAGCTAGTCAAGTCGTCACAATTCCATGCGCAGGCATTGACAAAAACCGTTTCATCAACATTAATCAGCCGCTTTACGCACTTGCGAAACGAACGCTTGTCAGGCTCAAAGGCATAGATTTTTTTACAGCCTCCCGCCATTCTTAAAAATTCTAAAGCTGTGTCGCCGTTATACGCTCCTAAATCTGCGTAAATATCGTTTTCGTTCGGTTCAATTATTTTCTCAAAAGAATTTACGCTGAACGCTCTTTCTAAAAAGGAAATATCGCCGCTGATTTTAAATGCGGCAGCTAAATCAAAAATCTCCCTCGAGCGTTCATCGCAAAGCATCGATCTTGCCGTTTTAGCCTGCTCCCAGCGGTCAAGAAAGCCGCTCTTTGTAAAGCTTTCATTACCTGCAATCGCAAGGTCAGGGAAAATAAGCGTATGCCGCTTTGAGAGCGAGCTTATGCGCTCCATTACGTCAGGCAGACTGCTTCCAAAAGCCATGCAGACCGCAAAATCCTCATGCTCGCTTTCAAGCTGTGAAAGAGTTTTGACTTCAAAGCCGCAGAAGCTTTTTTTAGCAACAAAATCATCGCTTGAAAAGATTCCGCTACACTTAATCTGGCGTTTTTCAAGCTCTTTTAAAATTCTCTCGCAGGCATTTCCTATGCCGTAAATGTAAACAGCTTTATCGCAGCTTTTAAGCGTTTCCCACGATTCGTCAAGCTGCTCAAAATCCTTTTTGTCCATACAAATTCTCCAAGGGCATTTCTAATAAAAAAGCGGTGAAAGCGTATTCACCGCCGAAGTGTTTTTAATTAAAATCATCAAAGCCGCCGTCAAAGCCTGAACCGAAGTGATGAGCATCGCCGTACATATCTCTGCCTCGAATGTTATACTTGTCCCGATTGACGTCAATCTGCTTGTCTATAAGCGACAAAACCTCTCTGGCGTTCTTGATCGATTTAATCTCCTTGACGGGAGTATCAACATCGTTTTTTACGTTGAGCACTATTGTAGAGCAGCCGAAAATGCGCTGTCCTAACGGTATTACAAGCTTCTTGTCCGTAACCTTGTAAAGCTCCAGCTCATCCTCCTCAACGCTTAGAAATCCTGTGCGAGTTATAAATTTAGTATCTGTAAGAAAATAGCGTGTGAACGACAGCGGAAGCCCGAAAAGCGTTCTCTTTTTATCTGTCCATATGTAATCAAAATAATCTTTTTTCATGATTGTCCTCCTGATTGTTAAAATATAAGCTTTGCATTTTTATTATATCATTAAAATATACTATTGTCAAGCACTTTTTTGGATAAAAATAAGAGCTAGAAGCTTGGAGGCGTCAAGATTTGAATCAGGTGTTTTTCTTAAGCTTTCTTAAGAAATCCTTAAATCCGCTGAAAGCTGCTTGACATAGGTTTTTTTAATGCTATACTGAAAATGTAAAAAGCAATATTGCGAAAAATAAATCGAAAGGTGTGGTTAAAAACCATGAAGCTTAGAAGAATCAATCGAGGGCTTGTGCTGGGAGGAATTTTGCTTGCAGGTACGGTAGGGTATGTGATTTATCAGAATGTGCAGTTTAACACCTACAAATCGGATATAAACGCTGTTGTTGAAAGCTACATATCAGACGCCTGCGAAGCCTCTGTTGAGATGAACGAGGTAAAGTCAAATCAGCCTGCCATAGATGTGGTTAATAAGTACTGGAGCTCAGGCGGACAGTCGGAGGTTTACTCAACTGCTATGGATACAAAGAGCGATATACTTTCCTATCTTAGCGGCGATTATGAGGGTAGCGGACACTTTGAGAGCATAGACTACTATATAGCGGATTCGGATATTCAGATTCAAAAATACGGCGGTGACGGTGCTTATGTGACGCTGACATATACTGTAAATATGGTTTTTTCATCTAATCCGTACTTTTTTAATTTTGAATGTGATAATTTGATAACGCTTAACGATGAGTACTATGATGGCGCCGTAGTAATTACCTTTGACGAGGATGAAGATGAAAATGAGGAAAGTGACGACGAGCAGCTTTACAAGATTGATATAACTTTTTATCAGGAGAATTTGGTGCTGGAGCTTGACGATGGCGAATGGAAAATTGTCAATTCAATCGGCTATGGCTGGTGGAGCGACAACTATGAAGCGGTAGATGCTTCGTCAGAAGCAGAGTCACAGAGTGAAGCGGGTTCATCTGAAATGGAAAGCGAGGTTGACAGCGATGGAGAATGATGTATTATTTAAGGTTGAAAACCTCTGCAAATCCTATGGAAAGCGGCAGATACTAAAGGACATTTCCTTTAAAACCTATGCAGGCGAGGTGTTCGGATTTTTAGGGCCTAACGGAGCAGGCAAAACCACCACTATAAAAATTGCCGTCGGACTTATTGAGGGGGATTCGGGCAGAACCGAGATAGGCGGCTTTGATGTCAAGCGTGATTTTGAAAAGGCTATAGCTTTGGTGGGTTCAATTGTAGAAAATCCTGAAACCTACAAATATCTCACGGGCAGACAGAATCTTGAACAGTATGCTAGAATGAGAGGAGAGGTTACAAAGGAGCGAATTGACGAGGTTACAAAGATTGTAAAGCTTGAAGAACGTATTAACGATAAAATCAGCAGGTATTCGCTCGGTATGCGTCAGCGTCTGGGAGTGGCGCAGGCGATACTTCATCATCCAAAGGTGCTTATCCTTGACGAGCCGACAAACGGACTTGACCCGGAGGGAATAAGAGATCTGCGCGACATTTTAAAATCGCTGGCGCACGATGAGGGCTGCAGCGTTATCGTTTCATCTCATCTGATGAGCGAAATGGAGCTGATGTGCGACCGTGTGGGAATTATTTCAAAGGGTGAAATGGTAGGCGAGTACACGCTTGAGGAACTTACAAAGCGTTCTATGGGTGACAGTGTTACGGTGAGAATAAAGCTAAGCGACCCCGAAGCGGCGCAGGCGCTGTACACTAATTCTTACATTGTTGACAGACAGCTTCAGCTTGAGGTGCCGTCTGAAAATGCTGATGAAAGCACAGCGACAGTTGTAAAGCGTCTTGTGGAGCGTGGGATAAGCGTTTACGCTGTTGCGCAGACAGAGCAGAAATCCCTTGAGGACGCATTTATCGCGCTTACAAACACAGAAAAAGGGGGAGAATTAGAATGAGCAGATTTTTCAGGCTTGTAAAAAACGAGTATATCAAGCTTTTAAAGAAGGTATCCACCAAGCTTTTAATTGTACTTGTGATTTTAGGTTCAATCGGCGTGGTTGGCATCTACAAGGCTATTGTTGAATTCAGCGACGATGATTATTACTATCAAGGTTCAAATGAGGTTGATTATACAAGCGATATAGAGTGGTACAATTCAACTAAGCCTGACGGCTATGAAAGAATTGTCGAGCTTTACACCTATCTTGACACTTTGGAGCTTGACTATGTTGAGGACGAGGATATAATGCAGATGGTTTGGCTCATAGAGGAAAGTGAGCTTACTGCGGCGCAGGCTGAGAATATTTTAGATCCATGGGTAAACGGCGGCGACTGGAAAGCCTCTCTTGAGGCTGCCGCAGAATATACCGACAATGAAGCAAGAATATGGGAGCTTGATTATCGCATTGAGAACGATATAGCTTATAACGGCAGCTGGCAGGACGAGCTTGTCACAGAGATTATGTACGCAAAGGAAAATCTTGAAGCCTACGTCGGCACAGATTCTCAAAGCGAGTATGAAGACGAGATAACGCTGGGACTTTACCGCCTTGAAAATAACATAGCCATAAACGCCGCCGACGCTGCTGATGAGGACGCTCTTTACGACACTGTAGATTTAAGTATAATGTGGTACTCTCTGGTCAATCCGTCTATATTCATAACTCTTGTGGGTCTTGTGGTTATGGTTGCGGCAGGCTCGATTGTTGCGAATGAATATTCTACAGGCACGGTTAAATTTCTTTTAGTAAATCCCGTGAAGAGATGGAAAATTCTGCTTTCAAAATATTTCACCATTATAAGCTTTGGTTATATACTTACGCTGGTGTCGTTTGTTATTGTAGTACTTACATCGGGAATTGTCACAGGCTTTTCAGAGTTTGGCGCTTCGTATCTTGAGGTGGTTGACGGGGTTGTAGTAAGCTCGTCCGCATATTCTCATGCCGCTGTGGAATGGCTGGTCGGGAGCATTGAATTTGTTGCAATGGGAACGTTCGCTATGGCGATTTCAGCGCTTTCCAAAAACTCTGCGCTTTCGGTAGGACTAAGCATATTCCTGACGCTGAGCGGATACACGCTTGTAGCTATGCTTAATTCTTTAGGCTTTGACTGGGCAAGATACATTCTCTTTGCTAATCTTGATTTTACAAGCATAGCAAGCGGCAATTCGTCGTTCGCACAGCACTCACTGGGCTTTGCAATTACGGTGATAGTGGCGCACATGGTTGTTTTCCTGCTGACAATGTTTGACGCATTTGATAAAAAGGAAATTTAGAGCGGCTTATGTGAACACGCTCTGAGTAAAAAGCCCCCGAAATCTTTTGGGGTGCTTTTTTATGCCTGTGGCTTGACAATACAGGGTCGGTGTGCTATAATAAAAGTATAATGTCCCCGCCTCTTAGGCGGCTGTAAGAACATTTGTATCATATGGCACAAATGTTCTTACCAGACATTCTGACTTTCAGTAGGGGATATAATCCCCTACTGAAACCCAGCAGAGATAACGCTCCGAACGTTTATTGCAAGCGTTCGCAGCCAAGATTAAGCGAGCTTATCTTGCTCTGCTCCACTTTAAATAAAAGTACATTTTAAAACACGAGGTGAAAAATTATGGCTGTTCCGCTTGCTGAAAGGCTTCGTCCTAAATCGCTTGACGAGGTTGTCGGACAAAAGGATTTGTTGGACGAAGGCAAACCGCTTAGAAGGATAATTGACGGCGGCGTGATTCCTAATATGATTTTTTACGGTCCGTCGGGAGTGGGCAAGACTACTGTCGCACGCATTATAGCTGAGAATACCGATATGACTATGTACAAGCTCAACGGCACATCTGCTTCAACTGCGGATATTAAGAATGTGATTGAACAGTCAAACACACTTTACGGCACAGGAGGAGTGCTGTTATATCTTGATGAGATACAGTACCTTAATAAAAAGCAGCAGCAGTCGCTGCTTGAATACATAGAGGACGGAAGCGTCACGCTGATTTCCTCTACCACTGAAAATCCGTATTTCTACGTTTATAATGCGATAATAAGCCGCTCTACCGTATTTGAATTTAAGCCTGTTGAGCCTGTTGAAATTGCTTTGGCAGTTCGCAGAGCGTTTTCATTTTTAGTGGACGAAACAGGAATCAAGGTAAGACTGGAAAACGGCGTTTGCGAGCATATAGCCTTTGGCTGCGGCGGCGATGTAAGGAAGTCGATTAACACCGCAGAGCTGTGTATGTACTCGTCAGAAAATGATGGAGAAGCAATTACTGTGAAGCTTGAAACGGCTCAAAGCTTAACTCAGCGCAGTAATATGAGATACGACCGTGACGGCGACAGTCATTATGATATTCTTTCAGCACTTCATAAATCTTTAAGAGGTTCAGACGTAAATGCTGCGCTTCACTATGCGGCAAGGCTAATCAGCGCAGGGGATATAGTTTCACTTTCAAGGCGTCTGCTTTGCGTTGCGTCTGAGGACGTGGGGCTTGCATATCCGCAGGCAGTGACTATTGTAAAATCATGTGTGGACAGTGCGCTTCAGCTTGGACTTCCTGAAGCGAGGCTGCCGCTCTCTCAAGCTGTGATTCTTCTTGCGACTGCGCCTAAATCAAACAGCGTGCTTGCGATTGACGAGGCACTTGAGGATATAAAGGAGCATGGCTCGGCGGATTTTCCCAGACATCTGCAAAACGTGCATCTTGACGGCGAAAACGCTAAGGTTAAGGGACAGCACTACCTTTACCCGCATGATTATGAAAACCACTGGATTGAGCAGCAGTACCTGCCTGATGAAATTAAAGCGCACGTTTACTACGAGTACGGCGAAAATAAAAATGAACAGGCGGCAAAAGCATACTGGGAAAAAATCAAGGGCAAGAGTAAATAAGATGAAAAAAGAACCGATTTTACGTCGGTTCTTTATTTTTTTATGTACGAAAATTTGTACGATAAATTTATAAGTACAAATATCTGTACAGTTAATAAAAGCTGCTCACCACGGTTTTTAGACAGTTTTCTGGGGAATAGTGCCATTCCTTAAGCCTGCCGCTTGTCAGGAAATAATCAAAACCTGTTGTCGGAGCAGCATCGCCCATGGCGTCTACTATTGCAAGCTTGAGCTTCATTTTGTCGGGCTTCATGGCTTTTATGTTGACGCTGACGCACTGACCAGGATAAATATCCGCTCTTGGTTCGGCAAGTCCTGCGAGGTTTGGAGCAATTTCTATAAAGATTCCGTAGCTTTCAATTGAGCGTACGATTCCTGAAACGGTAGAGCCGACCTCGAATTTTTCACAGTTTTCCTCCCAAGTGCCGAGAAGCTCCTTATGTGAAAGAAAAACGCGATTTTTGCTAACCTCTTTGACAACGGCATAAATGTTCTGCGAATTGTAAAATCTGTCGTTTGGGTGGGAAATTCTTGAAACACTGATAGCGTCAATCGGTATCAGCGAGGGAATACCGCAGCCTATGTCAACAAACGCTCCGAATGGTTCAAGGTGCGTTACTCTTGCAGGTATGATTTCTCCTGGAAGAAGCTTTGATATGTAGCTCTCCATGCAGCTTTCCTGTGCGGCAAGTCTTGACAAAATATATTCTCTTTCATCGCCGCTTGAAGCTATACTATCTATGATAAAGCATATCGGCTTGTTCACCTTTGACAATAGCGCAATATCCCTTGTGCTGCCGTCTGATATTCCAATTGCTCCCATTTCTCTTGGGATAACTGCCTTTGCGTTTGGAATATCTACATACATATTATGCTCTGCATCGCACATTACAGCGTATGCCTCCAGTATCAGCTTTTTTTCGTAAGCCTCCTCAAGCAGAGATTGAGATCTTAGGATTCTCTGATTTTCATTGGACAAATAAAGTCCGCCTTTCGGATAATAATTCATTTTCTTTGCCTCTTTCTTTCCATTTTTTGCGTTTGCTGGTGTGAGCTGCGCTTTGTAATTTATATGCTTTTAAACCGTGTGATATGAAAAAAATTTCATATCGCATTATTTTTACGTGAATGTTGCACAAAAAAACGTGTTTATTTTCGTCAATATAGATAAATCCTACAAAATTTCAAAATTCCTATTGACTTTTCAGAAAAGCTGTGTTACAATAATGTAGTGATTTGTAATCAATTTGTTACTTTTTCGAGCCACAGATTACAAATTGAGAATGTTTAATGACAAACTCGAATATGAATAAAAAAACAGGACTACAAAAAGGCACAAATGTGCCGCAACAAATTAACGAAAGGGTGTGAAACGGCTTTTAGATTTAAAATCTAAGGTTATGTTATGACACAATCAGGTGAAAAAAGTTCAGCAGTCTTAAAGCTTGTAAGGAGGGCAGCCTCGTTATTGATGGCGGCGGTTATGATTACCGCTTCAGCGATCTCGGTTTCTGATAACAGTGTAATTCCGACAGCTTTAAGCGTATCGGCTTCTTCAACAGTTGAAGTTGCAAAGGTAATAGCTAAATCGTCCTACACTTCAACAACAACAGCTGTAAGAATCAATTGGAATAAGGTCAGCGGCGCAACTGGTTACAGGATTTACAGATACAATTCATCAACTAAGAAATGGGACAAAATAGCTACAATAAAGAAAGGTTCAGCCACATCTTATAGAAATTCAGGGCTTGAAGCAGGAACTGCTTATAAATATAAGGTTAAGGCTTACATCAAAATTGACGGAGTAAATTATTGGGGCGAAGCAAGCTCGGCAATCACTGCTTCAACTAAGCTTGCTACGGTTAAGCTCAAGGGAGAGGCAAGAATCAACAGCAGTGCTACTCATCCTTACAACAAGCAGACAAGTGCGCTGACGATAAGATGGAATGAAGTTTCTGGTGCTGAGAGGTATCAGATTTACATCAAGGGTGGAAAGTACGACAGCTGGACCAAGGTTAAGACGGTGAAAGCTTCAAAGACCTCTTACACAGTGACGGGGCTTAAGCGCAATACTACTTACAAATTCAAGGTCAGAGCAACGTCAAGTGATGTCAAGGGCAAGTTTTCAAGCGTTCAGACGCTTAAAACAGCTAGAATTGACTACGACCAGGCAGGCTGGAAGGCAATGTGCCGTATAGTTTATCACGAGGTTGGAATGATTAACAGCTCTGTCTGGGATGAACCTATAGTTCATGTTGCGGACTGTGTTGTCAATAGATACGAGGCGGCAAAGTACCTTAACGATTCCACATGGGCGCCTTATTATAAAAAGTACAGCTCAATTCAGGATGTCATTTACAAGAGCGGCAACTTTATGTCCTCGTCGAGGCTTACCAAGGATGGGGCTACATACGCAAACTGCACAGCCAAGGTTAAGCTTGCGGTTTACGGTGCGCTTTACAACAAGGTTACAGTCAGCGATATCAAGCACAACAAGAAGATTTATTACTGGTCGAACACCTCCAGCAAGCCTACAAGCAGCAAGGTGGAATACACCTATAAGATTCCGTGGGGCTACTTTAATATCTGGAACGATTACTGGGGTTAAAAATTTGAAAAGGGACGCTTGGCGTCCTTTTTTGTCGCTTTTGCACAAAAATTATGCTGAAAATTTGTGAAACATTTTCTGAAAAAGCTATTGACAATTAAAATTTCTTGCAGTATAATGATATCAATGTGATATCACTTTGATTTTAATTTGACAAGAGAGGACTATTGATTATGGAAAATAAGATTATTGAAGTAAACAACAAAAAGCCGATAAACGGCATGGGAGTGATGTTTTTAAACATTTTTGCGGAATTATTGGGAGTAGCACTGATTATTTTCTCAGCGATAGAGATGGACGATGAATTTGGAATATACGGTATACTTATCGGCATTGGCTGCGTTATAGTATTGGCAACGCTTTTTATCTATCCGGGTCTTAGGATTGTTCATCCGAACTGTGCTTTGGTGCTTACGCTTTTCGGCGACTATTACAGGACGATTGACAAGGCGGGATTTTACTTTGTAAACCCGTTTTCGGCGGCAATCAACCCTGAGTTTAATGCAATAGTTGAACAGCGTGTTTCGGATATTAAAGCAGAAAATACGGCTAATGTAAGTACAAAGCTTAGCAAGGAAATTTCGCTTAAGGCAATGACGCTTGACAACGGAGTGCAGAAGGTAAACGACGTTTTGGGGAATCCGATTGTGATAGGCGCTGTAGTAATCTGGAGGGTAAGCGGCCCTACAAAGGCAGTGCTTAACGTTGAAAATTTCAAGGACTATCTTTCCATTCAGACCGATTCGACGGTGAGGAACATAGCGAGGCTATATCCGTATGATTTAACTGACGATATTGACGACGACGTTCATGCGGAAAAGACGCTGAGAGGATCTTCACTTGAAATTGCGGAGAGCATGAAGCTGGAGCTTGAAAAGCGCGCCGAGTCTGCGGGAATCACAATTGAGGAGGTAAGAATTACGCATCTTGCTTATTCTGAGGAAATTGCGGCAGCAATGCTTCAGCGTCAGCAGGCGGCTGCGGTAATCGCAGCAAGGCAGAAGATTGTTGACGGTGCGGTAAGCATGGTTAAGATGGCAATTGACAAGCTGGGCGATGAGGAGATTGTAATTCTTGACGAGGAGCGCAAGGCGCAGATGGTTTCAAATCTTATGGTGGTGCTTTGTTCAAGCAAGGACACTCAACCGATAATCAACAGCGGTTCGATTTATTGATTTAAATAGATAAAAAGAGAGGGCAAAAAGGAGAGTGCGGCATGGCGGATGAAGCTTCACTTGAAGAAAAAGAGCGCAGACTTAAGGAGCGTTTAGAAAGCATAGCTGCGTTGGAGAGTGAAATCAAGGAGCGTGAAAGGAGCGTCAAGCAAAAGGAAACGGCAAGAAAGCAGATAGTTTTAAGATTGCCGCCTTCTTTATGGAACGACATAGCTAAGTGGGCGGAGGAGGATTTTCGCTCAATTAACGGGCAAATTGAATTTATTCTTTCGCAGGCGGTTAAGAAAAGATATGACAAATCAGAGAAATAGTTTAGCTCTGTTGTGATGACAGTTTGTTGCGCGGTATGTGGTTTTTTGACATATACTGCGCAATTTTTTGCAAAAAGTACAAAAATTCAAGAAAAATATGAAAAATTATGTTGACATTTGCCAAAAAATGTAGTAAAATAAAAATGGAAAAATTATGGAGGTGTTTTCTTTGTCTCAGAAAAAGCTTTTTGATGTATTAAAGGGTTTGTATATCAGTGCAGTATACAATGAACAGGAAGCCGAAAGCTATGCGGATAATGCTTTAAAGGTTATGGGTACTGATAGTAAGCTGGAATGCGATATAAATATCAGACTTTTTAAGGGCGGAGCATTTAAAATCAAGAATTATTATCTTGAGGATGATAAACTTATCGACATAAGAGGAGCAAGCGCTCTTATAACCTATGTGCAGGAAACGGTTGTTCCGACAAAGGTAAATGAAATTGCAGGATTCGACTGCGTTTTGTATAACGGAGGCGGTAATCTTTTTGCTGTAGTTCTGGAAAATGTTGATAAGGATATTGTTAAAAAAATAGAGAATGAAGCGAAAAAATGCTTAGTTACTGCAAATATTGCGTTTGCTCTTTCTGAAAGTATCTCATTGTCGGACTTTTTAGGGAATAATTACAATGCTGTTATAAGAGAATTTGAAGCCGAGCTTAACGCTTACAAATTGTCAAAGCTTGTCTTTGAAGCTGCGCCTGAGTCGCAGCTTTTGAGAGATAGGCTTTTTGAATACAGCAATGACGCAGATTATAAGGATGTAAAGGTTAGTGCAGAAAAGCTTAAAGAAAAGAACGATTACTGCGAAAAATGCAAAAAGCGCATTGCTTTATATTCAAAGGATAAAATCAAGCTTTGCGCAGGATGTCTGCATAAAACAATTGCAGGTATAGAGCAAAAGAGCGTTTATCACAAGAAGTACATGGACCGTACAGGGGAAAAGCTTTCTTTGCCTAAGGATTTCAGTGATATTGACAGAGATCACATTGCGGTTATTTATGCAGATGGAAACAATATGGGCGGAATAGTGCAAGGCTTTAGAAAAATCAGCGATATGATTAGTTTCAGTGATTTTGTCAAGAAACAAATGTCGCAGCTTGTTTATGATTCATTGAAAAAGGTCAGAGCGAAGAATTTTGAGATTGTCGCTGTGGGCGGAGATGATATTTTTATAATTGTACCTGCAAAGGTTTCTATTAAGCTTGCAGTTGATCTTATAAATGAGTATAAAAGAGTGTTTGGCAGTAACTATCCTGATACTAATTCTACGCTTTCTGTCGGCATATGTATTGCTAAGACCAATACGCCTGTAAAGGTAATGCTTGAGGCGGCGGAGGAGGAGCTTGCGGCTACAAAGGAGCTTGTAAAAAAGAAGGCAGATTCAAAGGGGAGCTTGTCCTTCAGAGTTTTCAATACATACGAGGGTTCGATTTCTCAGCGTGGAAATAATACGCTTTTGCCGTACACAGTTGAAGCGGCGGAAAAAATAATTGATTTTGCAGCTAATATGAAAAGAGATAAGACTGATGTAAATACAATGCTGCAAAACCTGTCTGAGGCTTTTAAAAATTGTGAATCTTCAGAGGAAGCGAATCTGTTTTTTGAGTATTTTAACGCAAAAATCAGTGACGACAAAAGGATTAAGTTGGAAAAAAATATTGATAGCTTTTCGCTTGACGGAGCGTTTTACAAAAGCGATTATACAGGAAAAGATAATATGTATCTTTGGGACGATTTGATTGACATTTTAGAATTCGGAGGCGGTGATATGAAAATTGATTATGTTATTGAGGTCAGGCTGCTTTCAGCGATGCACATAAACGGTGGAACCGACTCGGCAGGAAAGCGCATAATGCTCATGACAGACGGAAAGGCTTATATTCCTGCAACCGTCATCAAGGGCTATATGCGTGAAAATTTTTCAAAGCTTTGGGAGCAGGTAAATGACGAAAGCGGTATATCCTGCGTTGGCAAAGAAAATGCGGAAAAGCCCTGCGAATGCATGACCTGTCAGATGTTTGGAAAGGGCGGATTTCAGCGTTCAAGAATATATTTTGACAATCTTGAAACCGAGCAGGAGCTTGAGTATGTAACAAGGTGCAACATTTCGGTTGACAGACATCTTCGCAAAGCAGTTGACGGCGCATTGGTTTTTTCGCAGGCGGTAGAGAGATATGAAAAGTCCAATGCCTTTGGAAAGAAAGCGGTTTCTGTGGTTTTCAGTGGAGATATATCGGTTTATTATCCTGTTAATTTGGACATTCAGAAGCAGAAAAAAATCGAGGCTGTGCTTGTTGAAGCTGTCAGGATGATTTCCTATATCGGACTTGGTAAAAGCCGAGGCTGGGGATTTGTTGAAGCGGATATTAAACCAAAGGAGGGGGAATGGTTATGCGAAAAACTGTAGAATTTGAACTTCTTGATCCGTTTTTCAGCGGCGGAGTAAGAATTGCCGACAACTTTCTTGAATCGGAAGGCTTTATCAGAGGCAGCGTTTTAAGAGCGGCATTTACTAATGATATTTTGCTTCAGTGTCCTTTTGCAGACGAGCCGTCTAAAGACGGAAAACTGAATTTTGTTGAGATTAAGGATAAGGACGGCAAATGTGAAAGCTGTCCAAATAAAAAAAATATGTGAAAATTTTTCTGATATGTATTTTTCGTATGCCTATTGCGGCGGCGCATTTCCGGCACCGTTTACAGCAAGAATTTGCAAAGTTAACGGCATAAAGCACCCATTGCAGGACGTTATTGTACAAAGTGGAAAGCTTGAGTGCACTGAATGTACATCGAGAATAAAGAGAATGGAAGGTCTTAAGGGCTTTGTAAGAAAAGCAGAGAACGGTAAATATGAAGCTGTAAAGCCTGAATATGTCCTGACTACGCATACATCTGTAGATTACAATTCTCACACGGCTCTTGACGGCAGTCTTTATTCGGTAAAGGCGATAAAAAAAGGACAAAAATTTATTGCCGTGATAGATGACTGCGACAGTGGAATGATTTATGAGGGGAAAATTATTTACGCCGGAAAGTTTTCATCAGCAGGCTTTGGAAAAATGAAAATAAGCAGTATAACAGATGCGGCAGAAGCTTCTTCCCAAAGCGTTATTGATAGCGTTGAGGATTTTGAAAACAGGTTTAAAGTAAAAAACAAGGCGGCGCTTTTGTTTATGTCAGACGCTCTTCTTGATTTCGGTGAAATAAGTACAAACCACACGAAAGAGGAGTATCTGAAAATCTGGCAGAACGCTCTTTTCGGCGCGGAAAATGCTCCGATTTTAGTTGAGAAGGTTTATGCGCAAACTCAGATTTACAGCGGATACGACACCTCAAAAAAGTGGGGCGAGTGGAAGCAGAAGGAGCCGCAGCTTTTGGTTTTAAAGGGTACGTCTGTTTTGCTTGATATAAGTGACAGAGAACAAGCGGCTGGACTGCTTGCAAAGCTTGAAAATGATGGTATCGGGCAGAAAACAAAGGACGGATTCGGACAAATTAAAGTTTGTCACGACATACATAAATTGGGGGTTGGTAATGATGAATAAAAAGGAAATATTAAATATTGTTACAAGTCTGGAAAGAGAATTTGACAAAAATGCAATGAATAGCCTTTTCTCTGGAAATGGTGAATTAGGCTGCGGTCAATTTCGTAATATTGCAAGAGAATGTGCAGGCGCAGAATGTGTTGAGGAAATTGTTCTGATGTTTGATTATACTGTTGCAAAAGCTGATGGCATATCGTGGAACAAATTTTATACTAAAAACAAAACCTTTGGTAAGCTAATCAAAGAAAAAATGGATGCAATTATTTCTGGCTCAGCAACAGATGAGGAAAAACTTAAAAATCTAGAGTTGTTTTTCGGATATATGTATTGGCAGAGCAGAATCTGGGCAAGCAAAGCACCTAAATCAGGCAATTCAGGTGGGAAAAATAACAGACAAGGCAACGGTCGGTATAATCAAAATTCTGGAAATAACAGACCGAATAATTTAAGAAACAATGGCAGCGGAGGCAGAAATAGAAACGGACATTAAGGGGGCTGATTTAAATGCTATATACTAAATTTGAAAATAAAATAATTATAAAAGGAACACTTGAAGCGGTAGATCCTCTGCACATAGGCTCGTCAGAGAAGAGCAGTCTTAATCCTATTGAGGTTGATAACAGCGTGCTTAAGGATTCATTAGGCAATCCTGTAATACCCGGCTCATCAATAAAGGGCGTTGTAAGAAGCGAATTTGAAGCGGTTATGAAATCAGTAAGCGGTAATAATTCGGATATTCGAGTTTGTGATATTCATGACAAAAGTGGAAAAAATGTGTTGATGATAAAGCGGACAGTGATATAAAGAAAAGGCATAAAAATGGAGAATTATCTAATGAACAGGCGGCGCAGAAGTATTATGATGCGTGCTGCGACGTTTGCAAGCTTTTTGGCGGAAGATTTTTTGCAGGCAAGCTTCATTTTAAGGACTGCTATTACAGCGGAGAAGGGGTTTGCAAATACGAAAAACGCGATGGAGTTGGGATTGACAGAAGAACAGGCGTTGCGGAAAAAGGCGTGAAATATGACTATGAAATAATACCTAAAGGAACTACGTTTGATTTTGAGCTTATTGCAGAAAACCTTGATGAGGATCAGGAAAAGTATCTTGATTTTATAATCCGTATTCTTGAGGGAGATGGAATCTGTGAGGGAGATTATATAAGTGTAGGCGGCAAGACTACAAGAGGATTAGGAAGAATCAAACTAAAGGATATAAGTAAGAAATCAATCAGCAAGGATGATTTGAAGAATAGATTGTACGCATTTATGGAAAATCCTAATGCTTCGGAGGAGGTTTAAAGATGGACGAGGAGATAAAAAAGAAAGCTAAGGTTCATATATCCTTTAACCTTTCAGCCGACGGACCTGTTTTGGTTTCCTCCGGGTCGAAAAATTCAATTCATCCAGAACGTCCCGACAATATGTTTCTAAGAGGAATGGATAATGGAAAAGAATGCTATGTAATCCCCGGGAGCAGTATTAAGGGAGTTGTGAAGCATTATCTATATACGATTTATACTGATGAACAAATAGATAAGCTTTTTGGATATACGGCAAAAGAGAACAATTTAAATTATAATGAGGAACAGCGTGGACAAATAGATGAACGTTTAGGCGATACAGCAAAAGAGAACAATTTAAAGAGCCGCATTTGCTTTTATGATGCCTATGCAGATATGGATACGATTAGATCTACTATTCGATACAGCACAGCAGTTGGTTCAGTTTCGCAGAGCGCAAAAACGGGATCTCTTAACAATCTTGAAGCGGTAACGGCAGGGAATTTCAAATGCAATATTGTTTTAAAGAATGTCACTGATGATGAAATTAAAATGATATTAAATGCACTTGACGCAATTGACATCGGGATGATTTTTATCGGCGGCAAGGTTAGCAGAGGCTTTGGAAAAATGAAAGTAAAGGATTTTAAAATGCTTTCTAGCGATGGCTATGATGAGAATTTGAATCCTATGCCTTGTGAAATTTATGATTCTTTGCAAGATGCAATCAGACAATATGAAAGCAGGTGATACTCTTGAATAATTTCAATCAAAATTCAGCGCCTAAAAACTATGAATTTGTGAAATTTCCCGACAAACCAAATTGTAATTATGTCAAAGGTTCAGAAAATAAAAATGGCAAGCATAGCGGTTCTATTGAATTGAAAATTACCGCTGTGGATAACTTATATTTAGGCAGTGGATTTGTAGATTTTAGTGAAAATTCACTGTATGCTGAAACCCTAGTTGAGGACGAAAAAGCTATTATTCCTGGGAGCAGCATAAAGGGTGCTTTGCGTCAGGTTTGCAGAGCAATTTCAGACGGTTGCATACCTAATGAAAAAAACCTTAAGTTGAAAAACGAACAAAAAATAAAATGCAAGCCGGGTGTCAGCACTTGTATTATTTGCGATATGTTCGGCTCGATGGGTGTAGCCTCAAAACTGATTTTCTCCGATTTTGCCGCTGAGAAATTTGCGCTAGTTTCTTGTAGTGTCGGAAAACAGTTATCTCCACATATAAATTCAGAAAAATATATGGAGAAAGGCTATAATTACGGATATAAATTTTATTTCACTGGTCGTGATCCTGTTTCTGACAAAGCCCAGAGAATAAAAGCTGTAAAAAAAGGTGCTGTTTTCAAAGGGAAAATTACATTTAAAAATTTAGATAACAAAGAGCTGTCACTTTTGCTTTTTGGATTGGGTATAGCGTCAAAAAGTGATGATTTGAAAGATTGTGAGAAATTTTCACATAAGCTGGGTGGATGCAAGGCTCAGGGGTTTGGAACGGTTAATTTCAAATGTACAGGCTTTACGCTTGATTCTGAAAAGCTTACTGAAGAAGCTGCGATTGAATGGGCTAAGAAATATATTATTGGTAATGATGAAAGCTGTCTTTGCTCAGATGATTGCTATGACAGTATAAAGGATTTAACTTATATAATGGAATACAAAGAATAAAGGCGGTGTTAAAATGGAAAGAAAAGAGTTGCTCAGGCTGGTTAAAAGCATGGACTTTGAAGCGGATTATGAAAAATTTTACAGATTTGCACAGACTTATGTTTTTAATTTGCAGAGAAAGGGCATAGACAGCAGTGATTCTTTATTCAAGGTTTTGAAGTATTGCAAGGACAACTATAGAAGCAAAAATGTAAGCTATCGCTTAGGCTTATCTGGAAAGTCCGCAAACAAAATTGAACCGTGGTGCAATTTTATAAACAGTCGCAGCTTTGAGCTTAAAAAATTAAGCCTTGAAGAATTAAATTATGTTTTCGGCTGCTGTGCCAGACTTTGTAAAGTAAAGAAATCGAGATAGGTGAGAAAATGCTTGTTAATTTTACAAACCACAAGTACGAGGCTTGGTCCGATGAGCAAAAATCGGCTGCACAAAAATGGGGAGAGGTTATAGATCTGCCTTTTCCTAATGTAAAGCCGCAGGCTTCAAAAGCTGATGTGGAAAAAATGGCGCAGTCATTTTCTGGAAAAATAATTTCCATGAAGCCCTGCGCAACTACAGCGCAGGGAGAAATGACGCTTTGCTTTGCTGTTGTAAACAGACTCAAAGCAGCTGAAATATCAGTATTTGCAGCAACATCTGAAAGGACTATAATTGAGAAAACTGATGAAGATGGAAACTCTGTAAGAACATCTGTCTTTAAATTTGTTCAGTTCAGGGAATATTAAATAGGAGGTCGGAAAATGAATATTTTGATAACAGTTGTAAGCCAAATAAAAGAAAGCAATACCAAAAATACATACTCGTCAAAGGAAAAGAATATAGGAAAAATAGAAGCTTTACAGGTAAATGAGGCTTGCTGCAAATATTTAATAACAAAGCTGGGAAATGAAAATAAAAGACTTGATAAGGCTATTTGTCTTCTTACAGAGAACGTAAAAAAACAAGTTAAGAATGAGAATTTTGATGGTGTAACAAAATCTAGTTATCAGCATTTTATAGATTCAATTAAAGATTATTATGAATATCCGCCTGATTTTTTGATTATTGATTTAGAAAATTCTATTGCAGAAAACAGTTTTGATACTGTGCTTGAAGAAATCGCAAAAAAAATTTCTGAGATAAAAAATGAAGCTGAAAAAAGTTCAGAAATATCAGATAAAGATATTACTGTTTATTTAGATATTTCTGGTGGTCCGAGAAATATTTCTGTACTTATTCAGCAGCTTACAAAACTACTGTCTTATTATGGATATAACGTTGAAGCCTATTACACATCTTTTGACTTTTATTCAACAACAGGTGAGTTTTACAGCTGCGAAAACGCTTACCGGCAGATGGATATTCTTGATGCCGTTAATGAGTTCGTAACTACGGGTAAATCTAAGCAGCTGAGCAATTGCTTTAAAAATGTTGAAAATGAATCTGTTAATAAACTGCTTGAAACCCTTGGTAATTTTACCGAAGCTATTCAGCTATGCAATGTAAATATAGACAAGCTTGATGAAATATTAAAAAATATGAAAAAAAGATTAAATGAGGTGAAAAATAATAACTGCAATGAGGAAAACGTATTTTTGCTTAGGCTTATGATTCCGTTAATAGAAGAGCAATTTTTTAATGATTCAATAAAATCTAGGATTGATTATTCTCAAATTATTCAGTGGTGTTTGGACAATGGATATATACAGCAGGCTTTGACAATTTATGTGGAGAAAATCCCAGAATATTTTTTCACAAAAAAATTTTGTCGGTTGACACAGATAGTGAATATTATAAAGAAATTGAAAAAGAAAGTAAAAATAGTCCTACTAAGTCAAATGCTTATGCAACTCTTTTTTATGAGAAAATATTGTCATTATCTATTAAAGAATGTGGGGATTCAGCACGAAAAGAGCATGAGTTACAATATGAAAATGCTGAATCACAAATATTAAAAACTAAAAATTCGGATATTATAAAAATAAAAAAAGCTAATAAGGCTATTGAAACAAAATTATCTGAGTTAATAGATGGGTTATTAGCTATAAAGAAATCATATTCAAAAAACAAGTTAAAAGGTTTGGGAAAAATCAAAAATTCTGATGTGAAGAATGTATTGAAGGAAGTATATAATAATCAAGGATCATATGATAAATTTATAAATTCTGTTGTTAATTCAAGTCAATTACGCAATTACTTAGGACTCGAAGATGAAAAAAATAAAAGTGTAAATTCATATGAAAAAAAGATGATGGGAACAAGGAATTTAACTGAAAGTAATTTCCCTGATGAAATTAAGCTAAATACATCTTTGCAGAATATAAAAGATGCTCTTAATAATTACATAGAAATAAAAAGGATTCGCAATCATATAAATCATGCCAGTGATGAGGATTATGAAAATTCATCTATTGAAATTAATATCCCCTCCCAAACTGTATCAGAACAGTCAGAACAGTATGATGAGATTTTTAAAACAATTCATAAATCATTAGAACAGATAAGAAATATTGAGATAAATAAAGAATTGGCTCTTGTTTAGTCAATTAATGCTATAAAGCTATGATATTTTTGATGGGAAATTTGCTGCATAAATCTGGTGGTGTTATTTTGAAAGCATACGGCTTTAAAATTGAAATGTATGGTGATACAAGCGTGCTTCCCGAATGGATAGGTTCGGCTGTAAGGGGCGCAATTGGAACCGAGCTGATAAAGCTCAGGTGTATTTATGATAAGATGAGCTGTGACGATTGTCTGTCAGTTTTTGAATGCAGCGCAAAGAAAATGCTGCTCACTTCCGATACAAGAGATTCACAGCTTAGCGTTAATCCCTATGTTGTGCGAAACTGCATTGCATTTGAAAATAGAATCAGCTTTGAAATTATTCTGTTTGGAGATGGAATGTCCTGCGCAGGTGATATTTTCCGTGTTTTAATGAGTGGACTGACGCTTTTTCATGAGAAATTCAGGCTTTGCTCTGTCACTGATATTTTCACTTCAAATCAAATTTACAACGGATTTATCTGGAACGATTTTGAGCCTTTTGAAATTGAAAAGCAAAGCTTTGGAAGCGGCGAGCTAACCGTAACCTTTACTACTCCTTGGATAAATAAATCGCAAAAAAAGCGCACGGATTTTGATTACTTTATCAGAGCCTGCATAAGGCGTGCAACCTCTGCAATGAAGGCTTGCGATATTGAGCTTTGTATCGATTTCAACAAGCTTTTTAGCCATGCAAAATCAGTTGAAACGCTTTCTCAAAGCCTTGAGCTTAAACCGATTTCAAGATATTCTTCTCGCACTGATACAAAGATGAATTTGAATGGATTTGTAGGCAGTATTGTTTTCAGCGGCGACTTTGAGGAATTTTCTGATTTTCTTTCTATATGCGAGTATATTGGAATCGGCAAGCTTTGCGTCATGGGTCTGGGACAATTTACTATTGCTTACCTCTAAAACCCTTGTCGTATCTGCACTACAATGGTTTTAAAATATTGAGCTGAGTGAATTTTTAAGCTGTAAAGCTAAAACCAGAGAGAATAAAAAGCCTGTAATAGATGGTATTAAAACGAGAATATAGAGGATGAAATGGCTATGATTGAAACAAGACTTTTGAAGTACTTTTTGACTGTGGCAAGAGAGAAAAATCTCACCAGAGCCGCCAGTTTGCTTTATATCACTCAGCCTACTCTGAGCCGCCAGATGACGCTTCTGGAGGAGGAGCTTGGCGTGCAGCTTTTTGAACGCAGCAGTCGCTCGCTAAAGCTCACCGATGAGGGAATACTTTTGATGCGCCGTGCTGAGGAAATTCTTGAACTCGTTGAAAAAACTCAGAATGAGCTTTCGGTTGGCGAGGAAATGGTCGAGGGAAGCGTTTCAATCGGCTGCGGCGAGCTTTCCAGCGTAAAGCTGCTATGCGAATGGATTGCTCACTTTCGGCAGCAGTATCCGCACGTTTCCTTTGAGGTTTACACTGCAAATGCAGACAGTATAAAAAAGCGCATGGAAAACGGTCTGACGGACATAGGACTGCTTCTTGAGCCTATCGACATAGAACGCTATGAATATATGCGTATGCCAGTTAAGGAACGCTGGGCGGCTCTTATGCCATCAGGTGTGCCGCTTGCAAAACGTCAAGCCGTGACCGCAAAGGAGCTTTCAGATATTCCAGTGATTCTCCCCAGCCGCCAAAAGGTGCAGAGCGAGGTGGCAAACTGGTTCGGAGAAAGCTTTGAAAGCTTAAATATTGCCGCTGTAAGCAACCTGAGTACAAATGCTGCTCTGCTAGTTCAGGCAGGCTTAGGCTATGCGCTTACCATTGAAGGTTCAATGCCGTTTATGGATCAGACCGATATATCTATGGTGCCGCTGTCGCCGCCGCTGTATTCCACGTCTGTAATTGCATGGAAAAGGAATCAGCCGTTTTCCGCCGCAGTAAAACGCTTCATCAAGTACGTAAAATGCCTGAAAAGCATGGAGCAATAATAGATAATAAGTATTTGACATAGTATGAAAACAGATGTATAATGAGTGTATCAAAGCAAATCAGCTTTAATACACTTCATTTTTTTGTGAAAGGAGCAAAAATTCATGATTATTCAGGAAAAATATAAGCTTTCAAACGGAGTTGAAATTCCGAAGCTGGGACTTGGCACATGGTTTATTCCAGACGACAGAGCCGCTCAGGCTGTCAGGGACGCAGTTAAGCTAGGTTATCGACATATTGACACTGCGCAGGCTTACGGAAATGAGCGGGGAGTAGGCGAGGGAGTAAAAAGCTGCGGTATAAAGCGCAGTGAGATTTTTGTAACCACAAAGCTTGCAGCCGAAGCAAAGAGCTATGAAACGGCGGCAAAGGCGATTGACGGCTCGCTTTTAACTGCGGGCTTAGACTATTTCGATTTAATGCTTATACACGCTCCTCAGCCGTGGTCAGATTTCAGAGGAGGCAGCTACAGCGAGGGAAATCGTGAGGCATGGAGAGCATTGGAGGATGCTTACAAAGCAGGGAAGCTGCGTGCAATTGGAATTTCTAATTTTGAGAAAGCGGACATTGACAGTCTTTTGAGCGAATGTGAAATTTCACCTATGGTAAATCAGCTTTTGGCGCATATCAGCAACACGCCGTTTGAGCTTATTGAGTATAACAAAAAGTGCGGGATGGTTACAGAGGCATATTCTCCGATTGCGCACGGAGAGATTTTGAAAAATCAACAGTTAATTTCAATGGCGGAGCGTTACAAGGTGAGCGTTTCACAGCTTTGTATTCGTTACACACTTCAGCTTGACACACTGCCGCTGCCAAAGACGGCAAACCCTGAGCATATGGCTGAAAATGCACAGCTTGATTTTGAAATTTCAGATCAGGATATGCAGACGCTTAAGAGCATTGATACTATCGAAAGCTACGGAGAGTACAGCATATTCCCAGTTTTCAGTAAAAAATAAGGAGGAAACAAGCAATGGAAGAATTTAAGGATATTTTCCCAAGAGGAAAAGAGAATACCGCATTTGCAAAGTACTTTGTAGGTCAGAGCTATTTCAATATGCTTTCAACCGAGCAGACGGTGATTGGAAACGTAACCTTTGAGCCGGGCTGCCGCAACAACTGGCATATTCATCACGCTAAGTCAGGCGGAGGTCAGATTCTGCTATGCACGGGCGGTAGAGGATATTATCAGGAGTGGGGCAAGCAGCCGCGCGAGCTTCATCAGGGAGATGTGGTAAACATTCCTGCGGGAGTAAAGCACTGGCACGGAGCTGCGCCTGACAGCTGGTTTTCACATCTGGCAATAGAGGTTTCAGGCGAGGAATGTAAAAACGAATGGTGTGAGCCTGTTTCAGACGATGAATATTATAAGCTTAAATAAATACGGAGGTAGAGTATGAGTGTGATAGCTATATATTATTCTTTTGGAGGAAATACACGTGGTATAGCTGGAAAAATTGCGGATGAGCTTGGTGCTGAGATGGCTGAAATTCGCACAGTGAAGCCGTATATGGGAAGCTATAACGATGTGGTGGAGCAGGGACAGCGTGAGGTAAACAGCGGATATTTGCCAAAGCTAAAGCAAATGGATATAGACCTAAAAAAATATGATACGCTTGTTTTAGGCGCTCCCGTATGGTGGTACACGCTTGCTCCTGCAATGAGTAGCTTTTTAAGCGAAACAGATTTAAAGGGCAAGACAATTTATCCGTTTGCGACTAACGGCGGCTGGCTGGGACATACCTTTGAGGATTTTCAGAGGGCGTGCAGGGGAGCTAAGGTTATGCAGGGGCTGAATATTCGCTTTAACGAATCAGTGCTGAGAACCCCTCGGTGCGAGATTGACAAATGGGTCAAGCAGATAAAGCAAGGATAGTGATTTTTATGACAAGGCTTATCGCTTTTTGTTCAAGAACGGACGAAAATTATTTCGGCGGGAAATACCAATATATCACGGTCGGAAATACCGAAAAAGGCGGCAAAGATGATTGTCGAAGCGACAGGCGGAAAGCTGTTTAAAATCGAACAGAAAATCCATTATGCCGCAGACTATAAAACCTGAATTGCAGAGGAAAAAAGCTTTACAGATTCTGCAAAAATAAAAATGAAATTTTGCTTTCATTTTTTCCATAACCGAAAGGTCTGCACATAGTTGCAGTCTTTTGGAAGGGTTGGATTAAACAATGCCGTAAACAGCGTGACTTTCCCGCAGTGGTTGCATTTTCGGAAACGGTCTTTATAAATTTTGCATAAATGTGTTTGGGGATCCAGATTTTCGCAGGGCTTGTTATAGTGGATGATTACATCTCCATCGCTCTTTACAGAGCGGGCATAGCAGCATTTTCCGCAACGATTACATAAGGAGTCCCAGTTTTTTCGCCAGTATAACCGACTTTTCAAAATATGAAATGACATTTTATGACCTTCTCTCTGTTTGTTGATCGTTAAGCGTTTTATTCTCCTCCGATTCCGAAAGAGGTTTACGTCCGACACAGAATATATTTTCGATTATATGGGCAAGCGATTCCTCAATAACCTCTGCCGTAAATTTTTGGCTGTTCCTATAATTCTGAAAGGTGTGCAGCGTACCTATAATCAGAAAAGAAAGCTGAATCTCTTCCTCTTCGGAGCGGGCAAATCTGGTATAATATTCTTTTAGCTTTTTTTCCATCTTTGTAAAAAAGATGGAAAATCGGTCTTGATAGAGCGGCAGCAGCGCATCCAAATTGGCTTGTACATTGTTTTGCAGTCCCTTAAAAAATTGCTTCGGGTCATAAATCAGACAGTCCTTTTCTGTAAAGCCGTCCCAAAAATTTTTTATTGCCTCTTCTTCCAATTCTTCGGATAGCGCATAAACATCCACATAATATTTATAGAAAGTACTTTTATTTATGAGCGCAATTCGGCAAATGTCTGTCACTTTTACTTTTTCCAGCGGATAGTGCTGCCGCAGCGACAGGAAAGCTTCTCGAATCACTTTTTTGGTTTTGACAACGCGTAAATCCATGACTTTTCCTCCTTATTATCCAACTATTTTTAAAAATAGTTGGATAAACTACTGTAGAATAAAATTGATGGTTGAATTTATCCAACCAGTGTTGTATAATTTTATTATAGCACAAAGGTTTCTGCAAGTCAAGAATTTTTTCAAAGATTTTTCAAAGACATCGGCAGACTGTAGTGTAAAAAATCCGGAACAAGCCATATTTATCAAATACTTTGGACTGTGTTCGGCACTGCTGCAAAGAAAATTGGCGCAGCAGGTAGAGATAAAAAAGTCGAATGGAGGCAAAACAAAACATGATTAGAACACTTAAGTATTTAAGCAAAAAGGATTGGGGCTTGGTGCTTCTGGCAGTGGCGTTCATCGTGGTGCAGGTGTGGCTTGAAATGACTATGCCAAGCTATATGTCGGATATTACGTTGCTGATTGAAACAGAAGGCAGCAAGATGTCCGATATTCTTTCCTCTGGCGGAAAGATGTTGGCGTGTGCCTTGGGAAGTCTGGTCAGCTCTATTATAGTAGCTATAGCATCCGCACGCCTCGCCAGCAATTACAGCTCAGAGTTACGTAGAAAATTATTCCACAAGGTGCAGAGCTTTTCTATGGAAGAAATAGGGCATTTTTCCACAGCTAGCCTGATTACTCGTTCTACAAACGACGTAACGCAGGTGCAAATGCTCATTGTTATGGGATTGCAGATGCTTATTAAAGCACCGATTACGGCAGTATGGGCAATTTGTAAAATTGCCGGAAAAGCTTGGGAATGGACGCTGACAACAGCTGTCGCCGTTTTAGTTCTGTTGGTCGTTGTAGGAATTTGTATCGGACTGGCGTTCCCGAAATTCCGAAAGATGCAAATACTTACCGATGATCTTAACCGCGTTACAAGGGAAAACCTTACGGGTCTTCAAGTTGTACGCGCCTACAATGCGGAGAAGTACCAGGAGGATAAGTTTGATCGTGCAAATGACAATTTGACGCGAACACAGCTGTTCACCTATCGTGTGATGGCATTCCTTATGCCAACGATTCAGATGATTATGAGTGGTATTTCATTGGCGGTTTATTGGGTTGGCGCAGTTTTGATTAATGACAGTGCAATGGAAGATAAGCTGACCCTGTTTTCGGATATGGTCGTATTCTCTCAATATGCGGTTTATGTGATTATGTCGTTTATGATGCTGGTAATGATTTTTATGATGCTGCCTCGTGCTTCGGTTGCAGGCAAGCGTATTATGGAAGTTATGGATACCAAGTGCAGAATTATCGACGGAACACTCAAAGAAGGCAAGCCCGGTCAGTCTGGTGAAATTGAATTTCGCAATGTGTCCTTCCGTTATCCGGATTCCGATGGTGCTGAGGGCAACGTGCTCGAAAACATTTCCTTTAAGGTACACAAAGGTGAAACCATTGCGTTTATCGGTTCTACTGGCTGCGGCAAGAGTACGCTTATTAACCTTGTGCCGCGCTTCTATGATGTCACCGACGGACAGGTGCTGATAGACGGCATAGACGTCAAAGAATATGTGCAAAAGGATTTGCGCAATAAGATTGGCTACATTTCACAAAAGGCAACGCTGTTTGGCGGAACTATTCGCTCAAACGTGGCATACGGTGATAACGGCAGATCGGCAGCCGATAATGCGCAGGTAGAAAAAGCAATTGAAACGGCGCAGGCAAGTGAATTTGTCGATAAATTAGACGAAAAATATGACAGCTTTGTGGCACAGGGCGGTTCAAACTTCTCAGGAGGTCAAAAGCAGCGCATATCCATTTCGAGAGCCGTTTGCCGTGACCCAGAAATTCTGATTTTTGACGACTCATTTTCCGCTTTAGACTATAAGACTGACCGTGCATTACGGAACGCTTTGCAAAAGGATTGTAAAAACACAACAAAAATGATTGTGGCGCAGCGTATCGGTACAATTCGCAATGTAGACAAAATCGTTGTGCTCGACGACGGTAAGGTTGCTGGAATCGGAAAGCATGAGGAATTGATGAAAAATTGTGAAGTGTATCAACAGATCGCAATGTCACAGCTTTCAAAGGAGGAGCTTGCCTAATGGAAACAAATACTAAAATAGCGCAGCCGCCGAGAGGACCAATGGGCAGACGACCGATGGGAGGACCTGGCAGAGGCGGAAACGGCGAGAAAGCAAAGGATTTCTCGGGTACTATGAGAAAGCTGATTGTCTACAGCAGAAAATCTATGCCAGTGGTAATTATTGCTCTCCTATTTGCGGTCGTTGCGACAATACTCAATCTTTTGGGACCAGATAAGCTCTCGGATATGACTGACCTGATTACAGAGGGCATTGTCACTGGCATTGATATGGACAGCATTGCAGAAATCGGTATTACGCTGATTATTTTTTATGGCAGCGGATTCATTCTCAACGGTGCGCAGGGAATAATTATGGCGAACTTCGTACAGCGTTTAGCAAGAAATTTGCGTACCGATATTTCTCATAAAATCAACCGCCTGCCAATGAATTATTATAATCACACCTCTACTGGCGATGTGCTCTCTCGCGTCACGAACGATATTGATACGCTGGCACAGGCACTAAACCAGAGTCTGCGGACGATGGTATCCGCAATTGTTCTGTTTGTGGGCAGCTTAATTATGATGCTCATTACCAATGTCATCATGACCCTTACGGCAATTGTTGCAACCATTATTGGCTTTGCGCTGATGTTGGTTATTATGAGCCACAGTCAGAAATACTTTATGCGTCAGCAGATGCATTTGGGTGAAATCAACGGTCACATAGAGGAAATCTATACTGGTCACACGGTAGTAAAGGCATACAACGGTGAGGAAGAGGCTGAAAAAACCTTTGAAATTATGAGCGAAAAATTGAGGGACAGCGCATTTAAGGCGCAGACCCTTTCTGGTATGATGATGCCTGTTATGACCTTTATCGGCAATTTTGCATATGTAGCAGTGTGTGTTGTGGGCGGTATGCTTGCAATCAACGGAAGCATTTCATTTGGTGTTATCGTTGCGTTTATGCTGTATGTTCGTTTGTTTACGCAGCCGCTGTCGCAAATTGCCCAGTCATTCCAAATGCTGCAGTCCGCAGCGGCCGGCGGCGAGCGTGTCTTTGAATTTCTTGAGGCAGAGGAAATGGAGGACGAGAGCAACAAGACCGCTTCACTGGATAAGGCAAAGGGATATGTGGAGTTTGAACACGTTAAATTCGGTTATACACCAGAGCGCACCATTATCCACGATTTTACCGCACAGGCGAAGCCTGGTCAAAAAATTGCTATTGTCGGACCTACTGGCGCAGGAAAGACAACTATGGTCAATCTGCTTATGCGGTTCTATGAAGTTCAAAACGGTGCTATTAAGATTGATGGTATTCCCACGAAGGATTTGACACGAGAAAATGTACACAGCCAATTCTGTATGGTATTGCAGGATACTTGGCTGTTTGAGGGCACGGTTCGTGAAAATCTGGTATATTGCTGTGAGAACGTGCCAGACGAAAAAATCGTACAGGCGTGCAAGGCGGTCGGACTCGATCATTTCATTCATACGCTCTCTGATGGCTACGACACCGTGTTAAACGACAGACTGAATCTTTCTCAGGGACAAAAGCAACAGCTGACCATTGCGCGTGCAATGATTGCCGATAAGCCGATTTTGATTTTGGATGAGGCGACAAGCTCCGTGGATACAAGAACAGAGCTTGTTATACAAAACGCTATGGATTACCTTATGGAAAACCGCACATCGTTTGTCATTGCTCACCGTTTGTCCACGATTAAGAACGCTGACTTGATTCTCGTAATGAAGGACGGAAACGTTATCGAAAGCGGCAGTCACGACATCCTGCTCAAGAAGGACGGATTTTATGCGGATTTGTATAACAGTCAGTTTGAACAAACATCATAAGCTTTTATAACTATTGACTTTGCTTTTTTACATATTATAATGCAAATGTTCAGATTATATTAAGGAGGTACTTTCTATGCAAACAATAGAAACCATCGCAAAAAGAAAATCAACAAGGGATTTTTATCCCGATAAAACCGTATCGGAGGAAATTGTCGATATGATCGTTAAGGCAGGCTGCCAAGCTCCAATCGGTGCGGGCAAGAAGGATTCTCTCCACTTGACGGTATGCCGCAGCAGAGAAATTCTCGATGAAATAAATCGGTCAACTGCCGCAGCTATGAAGATAGATGAACGGGATTTCTTCTATGGTGCGCCTGTAGTTATCTTTGTTTCCGCTTCACAGGAGCAGATGGCACCGGGCATTGAATTAGCAAATTCGGCTTGTGTTATTGAGAATATGCTTATTGCCGCAACGGATGCCGGAGCGGATAACATTTATCTCTGGGGCGCTGTTCAGGGCTTGGCAAAAAACAAGGCACTGTGCGAAAAAATGGGTATTCCAGAAGGGTTCAGACCTGTTTCCGCCGCTGCAATCGGCTACAGCAAGAGCGGTGAGGCACAGCCGAGAGAGCTGTCTGTTTCCATTGAAACAAACTACATCTGATTAAATATCAAACGCACTCACCGAAAAATACATCGCTCTTCGATGGGTGCTGTTCGTTAAAGAATTAAGGAGGATAATTCAAGATGAAAACATTGATTGCATATTATTCAAGAGGCGGAGCAACAAAAAAGGTTGCCGAACAGCTTCAAAAGATTACGGGAGGAGATTTGTTTGAAATTGTGGGCAAAAAGAATTATGGAAATTACTTTACCGCACTTGGAATTGCCAGAAAGGAATTTTCCGAAAATGAGCTTCCAAAGGTAGTGAACAGGGTAAAGGAATTTGAATCCTATGACCGTATTCTTCTTGGCTTTCCAATTTGGTACAGCAAATGTCCGCAGCTGGTTATGTCGTTTGTTTCGCAGTATGATTTTGCTGGCAAGGATGTCTATCCTTTCTGCACAAGCGGAATGAGTGGTCCAGATCAGGCTGTAGAAATACTGAAAAAAGCTTGCACGGATGCAGTGGTTCATTCGGGTATGCGGCTGAATAAAACAGATGAGAAAAAGGTCAGACAGTGGTTGGGAGACAATAAAATATGAAAGCTGAATATAGCCGTTTAAAGGGATATATTGAGCAGAGCGGCAAAACCATCGCCGTCACTGGCGCAGTAATGTATCAGAACACTGCACAAAAGAAATGTCCTGATACATTATATCAGAGCGAATTATCTTGAAGAAGCCATTTCAAAACAGTTAAATATTTAAAACAATATGATGAAGAATTTTTTGAAACTAACTCGCTCATTTACACCAGAAGCACAGTTGAGGGAGTTTCTGCAAAATATACCATCTGATAATAATACCCAGTGGGGCAACGGTATATTCGCTAATATTTCTACGAATGTTCCTAAATGTCCTACTTGTAACTCTACTCATGTACATAAGATTCCAATTTCAAAAAGAAGTTTGTTTGCTATATGTGCCAGTCTGTTCAGTAAAACCGCTCGTTCACAATATGAATGTTTGAGATGTGATTATAAAATGTAAATCTAAATAGTTGTGAAATACAAAAAGTGATTCAAATTATGCTTATTGTATTTTTGTTTGATAATAGAGTTTGTAGGTAAAATATATTCTAAAATACAAGAATTGATTACATCATTAAATGTGGCACAGACAAGTATAGACGGCTTGGCTGTAGCTCATAAAGTTGTTAATGTAAGTTATTGCGGCAGCGATAACAAAAATTGCTACTAAGCTTGTTAAATTGGCTAATGCGGAAGAAGAAGCGAGAGAAACAGCTATAGAAAACGCACAAGCAGCTTTAGATGAAATTTCATCTATCAATCAGTTATATGAAACATATGTTGGATTCTGTTCGAGTAAATATTTGAGCAAAAGTTAATAAAATAGTTAGTAGTTTGAAATAGCAAAAGTAGCATAAAAGATAAATTATTGAGAACAATAATCTTGTGTTGCTAACCTGTTACTAACGAGCAGATTTTAGCTTGATTTTATATGCCGATAGAAATTTTCTACACAAGAAAACCCCTTGAAAACGCTGTGCTTTCAAGGGGTTTTTTTGTATTTCGTGAATCTTTGTTTTTTATCTCTTTGAGAACTGAGGAGCTCTTCTTGCGGCTTTTAAACCGTACTTCTTTCTTTCCTTCATTCTCGGATCTCTCGTGAGGAATCCTGCTTGCTTGAGAGCACTGCGAAGATCTGGATCGTACTCTAAAAGCGCTCTTGAAAGACCATGCCTGATAGCACCAGCCTGACCGGTAACGCCACCGCCTGTAACTGTGCATACAATGTCAAACTTGTCTGTAGTGCCTGTTACGCCAAAGGGCTGGCGAACAATAAGCTTGAGCGTGTCAAGACCGAAATAATCGTCAATATCTCTGTCATTTATCGTAATCTTGCCTGTGCCCTCGTAAATGCGGACTCTGGCAACCGATGATTTTCTTCTGCCTGTTCCATAGTAGCATGGAGTTTTTGATTCGTACATTTTAAATAGCTCCTTTCTTTAATTAAAGCTCGTATTTCTCAGGCTTCTGAGCGGCGTTTTTGTGTTCTGCGCCTTTGTAGACTCTGAGCCTTGTAGCAGCTTTTCTGCCGAGCGTGTTGTTTGGGAGCATTCCGTTTACGGCGATCTTCATAGCTTCGTCCGATTTTTCAGCCATCAGCTTTGAATACTGAACCTCTTTAAGTCCGCCGACCCATCCTGTGTGATGGTAGTGCTTTTTCTGCTCGAGCTTGTTTCCTGTTAAAACAGCCTTGTCAGAATTGATGATGATTACATGATCTCCACAGTCGACGTGGGGAGTGTAGGTTGGTTTGTGCTTTCCTCTGAGAAGATGAGCGGCTTTTGCGGCTACACGTCCAAGGGACTGTCCCTCAGCGTCTAAAATATACCACTTGCGCTCAACCTCATTGGGCTTTGCCATATAAGTTGACATACTTTTTTCCTCCTAATTTTGTTTTTACAAATATTGCGGGAGCTTAATCTCACACAGTAGTTTATTAACCGAATTTAAGTCGCCTTGACCTAAATTAAAATCCTAATCCTGCAAGGAGAACCTGTTCCCACCGATTTAATTTTACGCTCTGATTTTTCACCTTATTTTTCAGAGCAACAATATTTATTATATCATTTTTTTTACGCTTGTCAAGTGTAAAAACTGAAAATTTTAAAATATATCACGCTTGCGCTTTATTTCTCTTTGATTTTCTCGTTTTCTCTCACTTTCTCAATTTTCATTTCACTTTTCAGTATTCTTATTATTGCTTTCAAAAAATCTGTAGTAATATGCTGTGTCGCAGGAAACAAGATTAACAAGCTCATCGTACGAAGTTCTGACCGAGTTAATATCCGATGGCGCAGGAATGTCCTTTTTGTCATTTTCCAGCCCATACAGCACAAGACATAAAACATCTTTAGCTCTGTCCATAACGTCAGCTAAATTGTTGCGTCTGTGAAACAACCCTCTAAATCAGGAAACGAAACGGAATAACCGTTTTCCTCTTTTACAAAAATCGCAGGATATACATATTTGCTCATTGATAAAAACTTCCTAATTTATAAAATTCAGCACAAGCTTTGCCAGCTCGTTAGGCTTGCAGACATTCACCTCGTGAGTGCAGTCGTTGATGATTTCAAGGCGGGAATCTAAGATTTTCTTGTGAAGCTCAAGCGCAGCCGCTTTGTTCGCTTTGTCCTTTTCACCGCAGATGATGAGCGTCGGACAGTGAATTTTTGTTAATTCATATGTAAAATCTAAGCTTTTCATTGAAGCACATAGACTGATGAACGTACTTTTGTCAAAGCCCGTGTCTGAAAATGACTTTTCAGGCATAAATTTAAATAAAATATTCTGAAATGTAAGCATGGCTTTCGGCATTTTGTACTGTGTGCCGATGAGAACCAGACTTTTAACTTTCCGCGGATTGGAAATTGTATACTGCATTGCAAGTATGCTGCCAAGTGAAAGTCCGCATAGGCAAAGCGGTTCATTGATTTCATCAGTAAATTCCGCAAATCTTTTATATAAAGAGTTATAGTTAAGCTGCTGCTCAGAGGCTGACATTTCTACTAAATCAGTAATGATTAAATCATTTTGCATATCAAGCCGTGTGACGGTTTTCTCCCATGCTTTTGCTGTTTGTCCAAGCCCGTGGATCAACATCACTTTCATCTAATCGTACCTCACCTCAAGCTTTTTAAAAACAGCCTGTCCATCTCCTACAGCGTACAGACCTAGCATAACCCCAGTAAAACCCTCGCTTACCTCGCTTGAAAGATACTTGGACAAGCCGCTGCCAAGCCTAGTTTCCTCGCTGTTTTGTGAAACAAAAAAGCTGTAGCTGAAATTGTCTGAACGCACAATCAGCCTTGTATAGTCGCTTTGAAGCCTTATTTTCTTTTCGATGTGTTTAATAGAGCCGATATTAAGCTTAAACACAGCGTAAATATCGCCATCTTGTTTACTCAAACAAATGTCGTAATGCTCGTTTTCACACGAGTAAATTGTAACTCCGCTTTCAAAAGCAGTTTCACTGTCGCTTGCTTCTAGCTTTACGTCAACGCTTAGCTCCATGCAGAAATCTCTCTGCCGAAGTGCGATAAATGTCGGAGAAGCTGCCTCGTCAAGCGTAATTTCACTGCCTGTGAGCGTGACAGAGCCTTGCGAAAGCAGGTAATTTTCCATTCTCGGACGGCGCATATATGACCAGTCAATGTTGAAATCCGTGTTCTCAAAGGTGTAGAGCGTTCTTTGCTCCTGGCTAAAATCCCCCTTAATTTCATAACAAAAATCACAGGTTCCGTCTGCTCCTGCGCTGAACCAGCCGTCTGAATTAAATTTTGCAGGCGTCAGAAAAACCTCTCTCCCCAAATGGTGGAACGGCGTCCAAATTCCAATTTGGCGAAAGCCGAGAGAAATTATATGCCAATCGCCGTATTTGTCGCAGATAAGCTCGCCGTGACCTATGCCTTGAATTAAATAGGGCGCTTTGTTTCGGTTTGTGAGGATGGGATTGCAGGGGTTGCTCTCAAAGCTTCCCCACACTGATTCTGAACGTGCACAGGTTATCATGTGACCGTATTCTGTGCCGCCCTCAGCAGCCATTAGATAGTAATATTGACCGATTTTGTACATATGCGGGCTTTCCAAATACCTGCCGCCTGAGCCTTTCCAGATGCACCTGCTTTCCGTCAGCTTTTTGCCCGTTTCAATGTCGATTTCACACTGTATAACGCCGCTTTCTCCCTCCTCGTCTGTGCCATTGCTAATGAAGAAAGCTCGTCCGTTTTCAAAATAAAGCGACGGATCGATTCCGCCCTGAGCAACTGTAATCGGATCAGACCAAGAGCCGTAAATGTCGTCGGTGTAAACGTAGAAATTTTCGTGCGTGGTGTCGTTAGTCGTTACCATAAAAAAACGTCCGTCATTGTATCTGATGGTTGGCGCAAAAACTCCGCCTGAACTGCTCACGTTTTCAAGCTTCACCTGATTTTCTCTTGTAAGCACATAGCCGATTTGCGTCCAGTTTACAAGGTTGTCGCTTTCAAAGAGCGGTACGCCAGGAAAATACTGAAATGACGAGCAGACCATGTAATATTTCTCCCCATTAAAGCAGACGCTAGGGTCGGGATAGAAACCTTTGATTATGGGATTTGTGTATTTCATTTATATTCCTCCTAGTATAATAAAAATAAAGTCAAATGCAGCACAAAGATAGACAAGTGGGCAATAATAATGTATTTCAAAGCCTAAAATGATTGTCTTATCAGAAGTTATTCACAAGCTCTGCAACATCATTTTCATCGTTCTCAGAGATAACAAGTCATTTGAAATTATCTCTCCTGAAAAGCATAATCTTTCTTATCATCTGAATCAGGTTTCTGTTGCCTGACCTATAATTTTATAGCTTTTCGTCTTTTCTTGAAGGTCTGATTTGCTATGCTTTTATTTTATTTGCAAATCTCTTATTATTCCTTGCTTCTGCTTGTTGACTTTTCTTAGATGGACTTTATTATATCACTTTCTTCACCGCTTGTCAACATAAAAATCAAAAAATCAACTCTTTGTCCTTTCTGATTTTTTTACACCAATTTTGATATATATTCCAGTTCGGCTTCTTAAATAATTTGCTAGACATCTAAGAATCGTTGTCTTTGAATTTCTCGTATCCAAAATTTCCTGCTTTCTCTAAGCTTGAAATCTTTTTTTCTTTGCTAAACAGCAATTTCAGCAATTTTTCTAATCTTGAAGTTTATTTTATAGGTAACAAATCTAAATTTCAAGTTTAGTTGTCAAAATAAAAAGCCCGAAAAGCTCGGACTTTTAGAAAAAAATATACCCCTGCTTTTGTGAATTGAGCAGGGGCGTCAGCGTAAAACACTCAAGACGGTTTCTTTCTTCAAAGAGGGTCGTAGCCAGTGCTGGGCGAGACGTACGTCAACTCTGTTAGCGTCTGGTTTTTACTTCAGCATCTTTTGACGCTGCACCTATTTCAAGCTAAAACCTTCATACGCTAAAGTATTCTGCCACGACTGCGATAAATATCCGTTTCGTCAAAATACCCGTCCACTAGCTTGTGGGCTTACTGCAATTCTCAGTCATTAATGGTGCCGCTGACCGGACTTGAACCGGTACGGTATCGCTACCGAGGGATTTTAAGTCCCTTGTGTCTGCCTATTCCACCACAGCGGCATACTAGCGTATCTATAATAATACAATATTATTTTTGCTTTGTCAACACTTTTTTATTTAATAAAGTGTAAAATATGTCAAGCAAAATGATTCAAGCAAAAATCAGCAAAGATAAAAATCAAATGTTTCAAAAGAAAATCAATAAAAAAATAATTACCTCAAATTAGGGCTTGCATTTTGCTTTGAATTGTGTTATTATATATTATAACGGTTAAAAGGGTAGGTGATTATGCTTGCACTGACCAATGGATTTTTAGAATAGCAGGAGTCTCGCATGGGCGAGTTTAACAGAAGATAAAAAGGAGATTTTATGGATAAGGATAATTTGTATGATGATGTTGGTATTCTAAGGATTGGAGATGTGGTTACAATTCCGTGTGTTCCAATGCGTGGGGCTTTCATATATCCTAATATGACAAAGGTTTTTGATATAGGACGCAGGAAATCTATATTTGCAGCGAAAAAGGCGCTTTCTGCTAACAGCTTTGTGTTTTTGACGGCACAGAGAGATGAAACGCAGGACAGACCCTCGCAGAAAGATCTTTATGAAATTGGAACAATTGCCATTGTTAATCAGATTGTAAATCAAAATGATGGAATTTACCGCTGTATTGCAGAGGGTCTTACCAGAGGAAAGCTTATTAGCTTTTCGGGTACAGGAAATGGCTATGAAGCTACGGTTGAGGTTTTGGATAATTATGGCGAAGAAATTTTTAGCGATGAGCATATAAAAGCAACTGAAAGACTTATCAAAAGCTGTATGGCGGAAATTCATGACAGGATTGATTTTTTTGATAATGAGGTAATGGAGAAAATTCGCTTGGCGGATAAACAGGAATTGTTTGAACTGATAGCTTTTCGTATGTCAATGGAAACAAGCGAGCATCAGAAGCTGCTAGAGCTTGACAGCTTAGGTGAGAAGCTGCTTCATCTGTTTGCTTTTCTGGATAAGGAAAGTGAAATTATTCAGATGGAAGACGAGGTTCATCAAAAGGTTCAGGACGCTATCAATGAGAATCAGCGCGAGTTTTATATAAGAGAGCAGATCCATGCTTTGCAGGAGGAGCTTGGAGAAAGCGCAGACGCTCAGGGTGATTTTTATGAAATTGAAGAGTATAAAACACGTCTGATGAATATCAAAAATATGAACGATACAGCCAGAGAAAAGCTGTTGGACGAGATAGAAAGAATGAGCAAGCTTCCGACATATTCGCAGGAAGCATCATTGATACGCACCTATCTTGACATTTGTCTTGCTCTGCCTTGGGATATTAAGACGGTTGATACTACCGATGTCGAGCAGGCTTCAAAGATTTTGGAGGAAGATCACTACGGTATACATAAGGTGAAGGAGAGAATCCTTGAAACTATTGCGGTACGTAAAATAGTGCCTGAAATAAGAGGACAGATTCTCTGCCTTTATGGACCTCCCGGGACAGGAAAAACCAGCGTTGCGAAATCTGTCGCAAGAGCCTTGAACAGAACTTTCGTCAGGGTATCCTTGGGCGGAATAAGAGATGAAAGCGATATAAGAGGTCACAGAAAGACGTATTTAGGTTCTATGCCAGGAAGAATAATTTCTGGAATCAATCAGGCGGGTACGTCAAATCCCGTCATGCTTTTAGACGAGATTGATAAGATGGCGAACGATTATAGGGGCGACCCTGCGTCTGCACTGCTGGAGGTTTTAGACCCTGAGCAAAATTCACAGTTCAGAGATCACTATACTGAAATTCCGTTTGATTTAAGCGACGTTCTGTTTATCACAACGGCTAACACGACAAATACCATTTCGCCTCCTCTGCTTGACAGAATGGAGCTTATTGAGCTTAACAGCTATACTCGTGAGGAGAAGTTCAATATTGCAAAGAAGCATCTTATTCCTAAGCAGATGAAAAAGCATGGGCTCAAGACAGCGCAGATGAGGATTTTAGACAGCGCAGTTTATGCGCTTATTGACAGCTATACCCGTGAAGCAGGAGTGAGAAAGCTTGAACAGCAGATAGCTTCGCTTTGCAGAAAGGCGGCGAAGGAATATCTTTCCACAGGTGCCAAGGTGAGCTTTAAGGCTTCTAATCTAGAGAAGTATCTTGGCGCAAAGAAATATCTGGACGAGTATTTTCTTACTAAGCCGTCAGTCGGCTGTGTAAACGGGCTTGCATGGACGTCAGTCGGCGGAGTTATTATGCCGCTTGAAACGCTGGTGCTTGACGGCAAGGGCAGGATTGAATTTACAGGTTCGCTTGGAGATGTCATGAAGGAATCCGCAAAGCTTGCAGTGAGCAATGCACGCAGACTTGCGAAGAAGTACGGCATAAGCTCAGACTTTTACGAAAAAAAGGATATTCACATTCACGCTCCTGAGGGGGCTGTGCCAAAGGACGGACCATCGGCAGGTGTGACAATGACAACGGCACTTATTTCAGCACTTTCTGGGATCAGCGTCAGATCAGATATTGCTATGACGGGCGAAATCACACTTACAGGAAAGGTGCTTGCTATTGGCGGACTTAAGGAAAAAACTATGGCGGCGTACAAATCCAAAATAAAGACTGTGATTATACCTGAAGCTAATTTAGGAGATTTAGATGAGCTTGATGAAAAGGTTCGTGAAGCAATAGAGTTTGTAGCTGTAAAGACAATAGAGGACGTGCTTGATACTGCGCTTGTGGCAGGTGCGAAGCTTGCAAGAAAGGCTCCTCAAGCATCGAGCAAGGGTACTAAGCACGCAACGGAGGTAATTTGATGAATTTTTCAAATGCCGAGTTTATAACCTCGTTTGGCAAGCTCTCCCAGCTTCCCAAATCCGACAGACCGGAAATTTGCTTTTCAGGCAGGTCGAATGTCGGCAAGTCAACGCTTATAAACAGGGTTTTAAACCGAAAAGCACTGGCAAAGGTAAGCAGCGTTCCTGGGAAAACAGTGACGATTAACTTTTTTGGATTGGATAATATCTATCTTGTCGATCTTCCCGGCTATGGCTATGCCAAGGTTTCAAAGAGGCAAAAGCTGGGCTGGAATACGCTTATCGGCGGTTACCTTAACGACCCTGAGCGTCAGCTTGCGCTGATAATTCAGCTTGTGGATATGCGTCATGCGCCCTCGAAAGAGGATTTGCAGATGATAAATTTCTATATTGACAATGAGCTGCCGTTTGTAATTGTGCTGACAAAGGCGGACAAGCTTAACAAGACTGAACGCCGAGAGAGAATGGAAGCCTTTGCGCAGGAAATTCCTTGCTTTGAGGATATAACCGTCATTGAGTTTTCAGCTGTGACACGAGAGGGCATAGAGCAGATGAGAACAGTTATTGAGCAGGCTTGTGAGGACTTTGAAGCGTATGATTACGAGGAAGCTTCAATTGAAGCTGACGAGGCTTCGGGAGAAAATGCTCCGTATGTTGATGAAAACGGGTATTTAATTCCCAAAAGAAAAAGAAAATGATAAATCGGACGGTTTTTAGCCGTCCGATTGCTTTGCTGTTTTAAAAGGAGCTTTTGCTGTAATTGGTTTTATTGCTTTGTCAAAAAATATCCCCCACAAAAAAGGTGAGGGACATTGTCAATTTTTGATTTTATTCAGTCTTTGACATTGCGACTACGTTTGCCACTAAATTGCTGGGCAGCTTGTCGTATCTTGCAGTTTCCAGAGTGAATGTTCCTCTGCCCTGAGTCATCTGACGAAGCGTAAGAGTGAAATCGCTCATTTCCGCTGTCGGAACCTCGGCGGTAACGTCCGTCATTCCATTTTCGTCATCGGATGGAATCATTCCAAGCACTCTGCCTCTGCGCTTGTTAAGCTCGCCAATAATGTCGCCAGTCTTGTCGTCAGGAACTCTTACAGTGAGCGAACCTATAGGCTCAAGCAGCATAGGCTCGGCTTTCGGAATACCCTCCTTGTAGGCGACAGTTGCAGCCGATTTAAACGCCATTTCAGAGGAATCTACAGGGTGATATGAACCATCGACAAGTATAGCCTTGACGCCTACCATCGGATAGCCTGCCAACACACCGTGCTTTACGCAGTCCTGCAAGCCCTTTTCAACAGCGGGGAAGTAATTTTTAGGAACTGCGCCGCCGAAAATATGCTCCTCAAATACCAGTTCATCGCCAATGCACGGCTCAAACTCTATCCACACATCGCCGTACTGTCCATGACCGCCCGACTGCTTCTTGTATTTGCCCTGAACCTTAACCTTTTTGCTGATCGTTTCTCTGTAGGCAATCTTAGGCTCGCTTGTTATAACGTTCACGCCAAAGTCGCTCTGAAGCTTTTCGATTGTGCAGTCAAGATGAAGTCCGCCGAGAGTTGAGAGAATCATTTCTGATGTGTCGGGATCCTGCTCATATTTAAGAGCCATATCCTCCTCAAGCATACGAGAAATAGCGTTTGAAATCTTGCTTTCGTCATTTGACGAAGCCGCCTTTATCGCAACCTTGTAGGTGGGCTTGGGGAAATCAGGCTTGTCGAATTTAACAACTCTTGAGCTGTCACAGAGAGTGTCGCCTGTGTTAGCCGAAAGCTTGACCGCCGCACACTTGTCGCCGCAGCCAACCTCTGTAGCTTCAATCTGCTTTTTGCCGACAAGATAGTAAAGCTTTCCGATTTTTTCAACTGCGCCTGTAGAAGCGTTTACAACCTCGGTGTTGCTCTTGAGTGTTCCCGACTGAACGCTTATGTATGACATCTTTCCTACAAACGGGTCTGCAACCGTTTTGAATACGTTCGCTGTAAGAGGAGCGTCAGGCTCGCAGGAAATCTTGACTGTTTCTCCGTTTGCGTCCTTAGCATCCTTGTATTCCTTGTCGGCAGGAGCTGGGAGAAGCAGCGTTATTTCCTTCATGAGCATATCTATTCCCGCCAGAGTTGCTGCTGAAACGCAGGTTACAGGGGTAATAGTACCCTCGTTCATACCCTTGTGTATGCCGTCAGTAAGCTCTTTTTGCGTGAACGCTTCGCCTGAGAAAAATTTCTCAAAAAGCTCCTCGTCCGTTTCCGCAACAGCTTCCGAAACCGCCTCGATAAGTCCATCAATGCGGTACTCCATCTTTTCTGAAATTTCAGCGGTAGGCATATCAGTTTCAACTGCCTTACCGTTTTCGTATTTGTACGCCTTCATCTCGATGAGATTAACATATGAAACTATTTTTCTGTCAGCAATAACTGGAACGACAACAGGGCAAACGGACGGTCCGAACTGCGTCTTAAGCTCTGTGAGAACGTTATTGAAATTTGCGTTGTCATCGTCAAGCTTTGTGACAACAAAAATCGTAGGCTTGCCCAGCTTCTGAGCGTAGTTGTAAGCCTTGTGCGTGCCGACCTTGACACCTGATTTTCCTGAAACTGTAATCATGCAGCAGCCACAGGCTGAAATTCCCTCAAGCATAGACTGCTCGCACTCAAACAAGCCTGGCGTATCAAGCAAATTTACTTTAAAGTTGTCTTTTTCATAGCAGGAAAGAGATGTATAAATTGAGCCGCCTCTTTTAACTTCCTCGGCAGTGTAATCTGAAACCGTGTTGCCGTCCGCAACCTTGCCAAAACGCTCGGTTACTCCAGCAGTGTAGAGCAGCGCCTCTGTAAGGGTGGTTTTTCCAGACCCTGCATGACCTGCAATTGCAATATTCTTAATGTGCGTATTATCGTAGCTTTTCAAATTGGTTCGCTCCTTATAAATTATTTTTGCAATTGTATAAAATCCATAAAAATTATCAACTGCATAAGACAATTATATATCATTTCTACACAAATGTCAATAGATTTTGTATAAAAATTTTCGTAAATTAAAAAAACTGTGTGAAAATTTCACGATAATTTGAATGTTAGTGCTGTTTGCAGGCACAAAAAGCGTCAGGACAAGCTCATATTCAAGTTTGAAGCCTTAGACGCAAAAAATCCCTGACCTTAGGAGATCAGGGACTATGTACCTATATTTTATTCAGCGTTAGGTGCGCCTACTGGACAGACGCTGTTGCATGAACCGCAGTCAATGCAGGTGTCTGCGTCAATAACATATTTTCCCTCGCCCTCAGAAATAGCACTTACAGGGCACTGATCTGCACAAGCTCCGCAGGAGATGCAGTCATCGTTAATCTTATAAGCCATAAAAGTGACCTCCTTAATATTTGTAATGCAAGGGTTCAACCGCCCTTCGGTTTGTCCCTCTACTTATATTATATCACTATTTTTCAAAAAATCAAGTGATTTTTGAAAATGTCACTAAAAATTAAGTATCTAATCATAAAATATACATTTGATAGCTTGTTCAAGTGAACAATAGCGTTTTGAGTTAGCAAAGGCTAAGTATTTCAGCATTTCAGGGAACTTTTAAAAAATGCTTGAATGGATAAAAATCGTTCTTTTTCGATTTAAGCGGATAAAGTTAGCAATGGCAAACAAAATAAAGCTTCTGTAATAATTGTCCGCATAATTACTTTTGTCAGTCCTTTTTCTTTTTCTTAAACAGTCTTGACTGATTGTACACCAGCCGCTTATCAGAGTTCACATCAATTTTAAAACCGACAAAGAACAGGAAAATCACCTGAATCAGCAGGAAAATTATCAGATAGGTTATATCCAGGCAGGCGTTTTGGTCTTTGGCTATGCCTTTAAGCTCGCTTGCCAGCAGACTTGGATTTTTTAAGAGATAGCTGAATGTCTTAGCATGGAGATTTCTGTAGCTGAAGGTAAAATCGTATGCGTTTGTGCTGCTTGCAGTCAAAAGCGACTCCTCAACCTCTTCGGCGGTTGAACCTAGTATATCAGTGAAGCCAAAGTAATCCCACAGCGTTTCACTTTTAATTTTTTTCAAATCATCAGATGAAAGGCTGGAAAGCTTTTCCTCACTCATGCTTTCAAGCACAATAGAGGCAGGAGCGTTTTTCATTTGATCCATAAAATCCTGAGCATCGCTGTAGTCCTCAGTGTAGCTTTCGTAGCCGCCGAAGTAATAGACGTCTGCGTCAGTCTTTTTCATGTACCTGTAAACGCTGAGTTCGTAGTCGTGACTTATGCAGCAGCAGCTTGTGATCCAAAGAGAAAGCAGGAATCCGATTAGTATAAAAGCAGAGGCAGAGCCTTTAAATTTCATTGAACCTAGAATGGTGAAATATTTTATCGCAGCTGCGGGAAGTACTGCTAAAACGACAGTGCATAGAATAATGGAAATTTTCGGCAGGGATGAATCGGCGATAAGCACAAAAAGCACGCCTGACACCGCAAAAAACAGCAGTGAAAGAACACCTATCAGAATTAACGGTATGCTGTCAGAAGATTTCTTTTTCATATCGTAGCTCCTTTTTGCGTCACTAAAGCTCGTCTGTTTATATTATAACACATTTGAAATTATAAATCAAGTGTTAAAAATTATTCGGGCAGTTTGTTTTCAATTTTTTCAAATTTAATGTCGATATTATTTGTTTTAAGTATTTTGACAAAATATTGCGTATGAAATTTGTGCAAACTGACGAATTATGTGAACAAATAAATTTCTTTCTTTATTTTACTTGACGAATCGTGAAGAATGGTGTATAATAAAGAAGATGTTAAAAATGTCATTCAGCAATGTTTGATATTAACATCCGTTTTGCTGTCTCCTTTCTTTTGTTCTACACATAGTTTTATTTTATTTGTTTCGCCTCACGTCGTGTGAGGCTCTTTTTTTGCGTGAATTTGTAAATTTCCTGTTAATCTTGTCAACCTATTTAAAAACTAGGTTGACAAAGTGAAAGATTTACTGTATAATAAAATCAGAAAGTGAGGTTTTATTATAATGAAAAAAGAAGTCACATCAGAAAAAAAGAGTGCGTTTACGGTAAGAGAGCTGACCTTTTCAGCGGTGTTTACTGCGCTAATTGCGGTATGCTCCTGGATTTCCATTCCGCTTACCGTCCCGATAACGCTTCAGACCTTTGCAGTGTTTGCGGCGATCGCATTTTTAGGGACGAAGTGTTCTACAGCGTCCATAGCGGTCTATATTCTGCTTGGAGCGGTAGGAGTGCCGGTGTTTGCAGGCTTCAAGGGCGGACTTTCTGCGCTGTTCGGCACTACTGGCGGATACATAGTGGGCTTTATTTTCTGCCCGATTATCGTTGCGCTGATTACTAAGCTGTTCGGTAATTGGGGAGAAAAGCTTGTTGTAAGATTTTTAGCTATGGCTGTTGCGCTTGTAGTACTGTATGCGTTCGGAACGGCTTGGTTTATACTGGTTTACACCAGAAGCACAGGCGCAGTAACACTCGTTCAGGCACTTAAATGGTGCGTTACGCCGTTTGTTATTTTCGACCTGATAAAGATAGCTCTTGCCCTTATTTTGGAAAACCGTGTCGGCAAGCTGGTCAACATAAGACCGAAGGCAGTTAAGGAAGAAGCATAAAAAAATCAAACTGATATAAAAGTGACGTACAGCTTTTATGCTGTACGCCATTTTCTTTTTGAATATGTAATTTTTCAGAACGAGACAATAAACTGCGCTTCTCCGAACGTGAACTGAACTGGAATGGCAAAGAAATTCTTTTCGCTCTCAACCTTTTCAGAAAAACTGAGCGGCGCAAGAGAAAGCTCCGTGCCTGATTCGTTCGATTCATTTACGGCATAAAGTCCGTTGAGGACGTTGAGAAATTCACCGACGCTTGCATCGTCAAACTCATCGCTCGCTATGTAAGCGTCTTTTGCAAAGCGTTTTGCAAAAACGGTATAAACATCCTTGTCGGCGCAGATTGCAGTCAGAGCGCCGTAAGCTCCTGTGATGTTCTGAGCAACAGTTTTTTCAGCGCACACTGAACGGCTTATCGAGGCTTCAAGAGGAGTAAAGTCATCGCCTATGAACCTTATAATGCTCTTGAAAAGTAGTGTGACGTAGTTTGTGTAAAGCTTTGCGTTTTCAGCGGTGTCGAAGTGGAAAAAGTCGCTAACCAGCTCTGAAAGCTTGTTGTTCTGATCGCTTGAAATGTCATCGTTGGTAAGAGAAAGCTTGGATTTGTAATCGTTAATTGCCGTTTCAAATTCGGCGTTTGTAATTGCTCCGTTATTTACAAGCGTCTGACCTAAAAGCAGATAGTCGGTCGGCTGCTTGTGCAGAAGCTCGGAAACATCGCTTGCTTTTAGAAATCCCATTTCTACCGCAAGGTCGCCGAAAAGCTTGTCAACCGTCTGCTGTGCGGCGTTGACCTGCTCGACCTGCTCTGCGCTCATAAGTTCATCGTTGATTGCAAGAACTCCTAAGCGCATACGGGTGTTCTTTTTTTCGTCAAGAGCATCTGTAAGCTGCTCGCTGGTGACGATTTTATTGTTTAAAAGATAGCCTCCAAAAAATTGTAAAAACATAATCAGTCAGCCTCCTTTGCGATATTTTCAAGCGTCTTTTTAACCTGATCATTTGCGATAGGCTTCTGTAAAAAGTCATAAGCGCCTGCCTTAATAGCGTCCTTAAGATGACTCTGCGTGCCGACTGACGAGGCCATTATAACCTTTGCGTCAGGATCAGACTCTTTAATCTGCTTAAGCGCATCAATTCCAGTCACCACAGGCATAACTATGTCCATAAACACAGCGTCAGGCTTAACCTCCTTGAATTTCTCGACAGCCTCTCTGCCGTCCGCCGCCTCGTGAACATTTTTTATGCCGAGCGTTGCGATAAACATACACAGGCTCTTGCGGGCGAACATAGAATCGTCGCATATAAGCACCGTCATATCTTCAATTTTCATATATAAACCATCCTTTCCAAGACTCTCTGAACAGGCAAATGAAAACGCCGCCTTTAAGCCTTTGAGCATTATTATTAGTTATACATTTTTATTCTATCACATTTTTAAAAAAATTGCAAGCCTTTTTTGTTTATATTTTTTGGGCAATATGCACAAATTTCATTTTCAAAAGTTGTTAAAAATAATCCTAAAGGCAGAATTGCCGTTTTAAAACGCATAAATCCTTGATAAATCTACAAAAATGATGTATAATTAAATGGACGTATTAATAAGAGGAGTACCAAACTATGAAAGCTATAATTTCGGCTAAAAGAGCAAGAGCTTTAGCGATAAATGTCAGTTCTGATAAGCTTAAAGCGATAGAACCCACATTCAGTTCTCACCATGCGCAGCTTGTGACAGTCTGCCAGCTTCACACTCCGCTTTGTCGGCTGCTGGGGGAAAGCTGTGCGAAAAGCGAAGCGGAGGACTGCGACTATGAGAGCGGCGAGTGCCTGCTCTTTGTTGGATTTAATCCTGACGAGCTGGAAGAGCTGCTTGATGAGCTTGCGCTTTGTGAAAAGAGTAAGCAGGTTAAGCTTAAGGCAATTTACACTCCGCACAACCGCACATGGACGGCGGCAAGACTTATAAAAGAGCTTGAGCAGGAGCATATACAGATGAGTGGGAGTGAGGAAGATGGACAATAATAAAAAGCGTGTCAAGGGGATAATCTGCATAGTAATTTCAGCGTTTTGCTTTGCGTGGATGAGTACCTTTGTGCGTCTTGCAGGGGATTTGCCGACAATGCAGAAGGCGTTTTTTAGGAATTTTATTGCGCTCATCTTTGCGCTGATTATGCTGAAAAAGGACGGTGTTTCGCTTAAGCCTCACGATAAGAAAAATATACCCGCCCTGCTGATTCGATCTGTGATGGGTGCGCTTGGTATACTTTTGAATTTCTATGCGGTGGATAATCTGGTTTTGAGCGATGCGTCAATGCTCAATAAAATGTCGCCGTTTTTTGCAGTGCTGTTTTCCTTTTTATTTTTAAAGGAACGCATGACGCTTTTTCAAGGATTCGCTGTTTTGATTGCTTTTATCGGCAGCCTGTTTGTCATAAAGCCTACCTTTTCAAATTTCTCCTCGTTATACGCATTTGCAGGACTGATGGGAGGCATGATGGCAGGAGCGGCTTATACGGCGGTAAGGTATTTGGGAAATCACGGCGAAAACGGCGCTTACATAGTGGCTTTCTTCAGCGGCTTTTCAACGTTTTTCTTTGCGCCGTGGCTGATTTTCGATTATCACCCGATGACTATTACACAGCTTTTGTGCCTGATAGGCGCAGGACTTGCGGCGGCAGGCGGACAGTTTTCCATCACAGCGGCATACACCTATGCGCCTGCAAAGGAAATTTCAGTTTACGATTATTCTCAGCTCATTTTCACTACCCTGATAGGCTTTGTACTGTTCGGCGATTTGCCCGACGTTTACAGCGTGATAGGCTACGTTATAATGGTTTCTGTGGCGATTGTCTCGTTTTGCTACAATAAAAAGCGAACGGATTAGCAGCGTTAATCAAAATTCAGATAGGGCTTTTCACCTTGTGAGAAGCCCTTTTAAATTTGCCTGTGTCTGGCTCTTTTAAATCAGATTTTGTAAATTAAAGTCTAACTTGAAGCGTTGATGTGCATAAAAAGTGACAACAAAAGCTTTGAAGCATTTTTTTGTAAAAAAGGCATTGACATAAAAGAAAAATTAGATATAATAAAAAGTAGAAAGGAGCAAAGCTTCATGGAATATTACGCACATAAAACAGAGGGCAGAGAGCAGACGGTAAAGGAGCATCTGGAACAAACAGCAGAGCTGGCAAAGGAAAACGCAGTTGAACCGTTTAAAAGCTTAGCTTACGAATGCGGACTTTTGCACGATGTGGGAAAATACACAAAAAGCTTTCAGCGCAGGATCAACGGAGAGAATGTAAAGTGTGAACATTCAATTTGTGGTGCGCAGTGGGTCAAGGATAATTTTAGAAATGATCCGTTTGCGTTTCTTATGGAATACTGCATAGCAGGACATCACACAGGCTTGCCTGACGGAGGCAGCAGAGTAGATAAGGACAAACCGACCTTGCAGGCAAGACTTAAAAGCAAAACGGATGACTATTCTTACTTCCTGAAAGAAATTTCTCCCGAACGCCCAGATTCCAAAGCCCTGTTGGGTTTACTTGCCGCTTCAAAGGACGGAGATGATAGGCTTGAAAAATATTCTTTCTTTACAAGATATATTTTTTCATGCCTTACTGATGCGGATTTTATAAATACCGAGAGTGTTTTCTCGCCGCAAACCAAACGTGGAATTGAGGGGGATTTCAAGGCGGCGTTAGAAAAGCTAGATAAGAAATTATCAGACTTTAAAGCCGATACAAGGGTCAATGCGGCGAGAAAAAATCTGCTTGAGCAGGCTGTGGAAAATTCAAACGATCTTGATGAGATTAACATTCTTAATATGCCGACAGGAAGCGGAAAAACGTTGTGCAGTATGAAAATTGCGCTAGAGTACGCTGTAAAAGAGCATAAAAAAAGAATAATTTACGTCATTCCCTACACAAGTATTATAGAGCAGACAGCGGATATTTTCAGCGGGATTTTCGGCGAGGATTTGTTTGTTTTGCAGCATCATTCAAACTTTGATTATGAAATGCAAAAGGACGACAATATCACTACCGCAGATAAATTAAAGCGCACCTGTGAAAACTGGGACGCTCCTCTTATAGTTACAACAAGCGTCCAGTTTTTTCAGTCGATTTATCATTACAAAAGCTCTCGCCTGAGAAAGCTTCATAACATGGCTGACAGTGTGATTGTTTTTGACGAGATTCACCTTATGCCGATAGATTTGCTTCAGCCGTGCCTGCGTGGAATTGGTTATATTACAAAATATCTTAACAGCAACGCTATATTTCTTTCTGCGACAATGCCTGATTATTTTCCGCTTTTCAACGCTTTTTTGCCTGAAAATAAAGTCAAAGAGCTTATAAGCGACAAGTCTGATTTTGATTGCTTTTCAAATTGCAGCTATAATAATTTAGGCAAGACTTCATTTGAAAGGATAGCCGAAAAAGCTAATGACTACATTTCCTCACTTATAATAGTAAATAAAAGAAAATCTGCGCAGGATATTTATAAAATGCTGAGCGGTAAAAGGTTTCATCTTTCAACATATATGACGCCAAGTCACCGTTCAAAAGTAATTGAGCAGATAAGAGCTGCGCTGAAAAATAATGAAAAAATCACAGTTGTTTCAACCTCGCTTGTCGAGGCAGGAGTAGACCTTGATTTTGAAGCGGTGTTCAGAGAGCTTGCAGGTCTTGACAGCATACTTCAGTCAGGCGGTCGTTGCAATCGCGAGGGCAGACGTGAAAACGGCGAGGTTTTTGTCTTTGAGAGCGAGGAAAAACTTCAGGGCGGACTGGATATGAAAGCTAATATTTCAAGAGAAATGCTAACAAAATACGACAGCATTTGCTCTGAAAAGGCGGTAGAGGATTATTACGGCAGAATTTTCAAATTCAGTGATGAGCAAATTAAAGCTTACAGCATTGTGAAAATTAGGGATAAAGATGGGAATCAGGCGACTGACGCTATGTCGCTGCCGCTGAGAAGCTTTGCGGAAAGCTTTAAATACATAAAGGACGATACAATTGGAATTGTTGTCGACAACTGTAAGGAGGCTCACAAGCTTATAGAAGCTATAGACAACGGTAGCTTGTCGGCAAAGCGGCGTTTGCAGCGTTACTCTGTAGCTGTCAGAGCAAACAGTGAATTTAATGAAATGCTTGGAAATGGTTTGATTGAAAAGCACAGAGATGTGTTTGTACTCACTAGCAATGATTATTATGACGACGAGGTAGGACTTCTGAAAGAGCATGGGGATATTATAGTCTGAAAAAAGAGGCGATACCGAACGTTTACTGTACGGTATTGCCTCTAGATGTAATTAACAAACAAAAACATATTTCAACTCACAAAAGCTTGTGAAAAGCCTTGACATTTTTAATTTGCGAAAAATATACAGATAAAAGATTAAGCTTTATTTCGTATCTACGTTTTATATTCGTCAGATTTTAAATCAGAAAATTAAGCTCCGCTATTTTCGTATAAAACAAATGAAAATCTTTATACTCTATTATACACTTTTCTTGGCTGAAAATCAAGCAGATTTTAAAATTTGTGCAGAATGTACTAAAAAACAGTTGCAAATTTGTGAAAATTAACGATTGACAAAATGCTGAAAAACTGTATACTAATATCAGTGATTAAACAAACAACAACATAAGCTAATTATGAAAGGAGTGATTTAATGGCTTATGGATTTAAGATCATAGTCGAAGGGGATTATGCGATGTTCTCTCGACCTGAGATGCGGGTAGAAAGAGTCAGTTATGACGTGCCTACTCCCGGAGCTTTGGAGGGGGTGATCAAAAGCATTTACTGGAAGCCTGCGATAAGGATTGTTATTGACAAAATTGTGGTTTTTAATCCGATTAAGTTCACCAATATCAGGCGGAACGAGGTTAAGGACAAGGTGAAGCTTTCAGAGGTTAAAAAGCAGATGAAAGGACAGGAGGCTTCGCCTGAAATTATCACCTCAGAGATTCGTACTCAGCGTGCGGGAATGATTCTTAAGGACGTCAGGTATGGCATAGAGTTTCACTTTGAGATGACGGGACTTAAGTCTGAGCATGATGACGAGTGTGAGGAAAAGCATTACAACATAATGCTTCGCAGGCTTAAAAACGGTCAGCACTTCAGGCAGCCGTGCTTAGGTTGCAGAGAGTTTTCGGTAAGTAAAATCACGCTTGTTGACGAGTTTGACTTAAGTGAGGTTGACGAAAGCCTTATGGGCGATACCGATTTGGGATTTATGCTTTACAGGATGGAGTTTGCCGACGGTGGCAAGCCTATTAACGGCGACTGGGAGAATCCTAAATTTTCAGACAGGGCAGATGCAGTTTTCTATCGTCCGCATATTGTTGACGGCGTGATTGATGTTGAAAAGTACAGGGGGATGATAAAATGCTGATTAAGGCTCTTTGCGATTATTATGATTTGCTTGAAGATGATGAAAGAACACCTGAGTATCTCTCCGAGCAGGAGGTAAGCTATATGATAATGCTATCTGAGGACGGCATTATCAAGAGCATAAGCGATGTGACTATAGAAAAAAAGGAACAGAACAAAAAAGGCAAGGAAAAGACTACATATGAGCCCAGAAAGATACTTCTTCCTAAGAGAACTCAAAAGTCTACAATTGATTTGAACATTATTGAGCATCGTCCCCTGTACATTTTCGGATTAAATTACGACAAAGGAACGCTTACTACAGAGGACAGGACTAATAAGGCGAAAAAGTCGCACGAGATTTTCAAAAATGGTAATCTTGAATTTTTTAAGGATTTAAGCTCGCCTATATCCAAAGCCTTTTATAACTTTCTTGAAAGCTGGCAGCCTGAAAATGAAACTGAAAATCCCTTGCTTTTGAATTTGGGACAGGATATTTCTTCAAATAAATACTTTTGCTTTGCGCTTGACGGACACCCAGAAATCACTCTGCATGAGGAGAAAGAGGTAATTGAAAAGTTCAGGCGGCTTTTTGAGGAGAAAAATCTTGCTGATTCGGAGCTCATGGCTGTGGACTCTATATCAGGAGAGGTTCAGCCTATTGCTGATATACATGAAAAAATCAAGGGCGTTGCAGGAGGACAGTCGTCGGGAAATGTGCTTGTGTCCTTCAAGGAACCGGCATTTGAATCGTACGGCAAAGAAAAGTCTTTTAATTCAAGCGTTTCAATAAATTCAATGAAAAAGTACACCTATTCGTTAAACAAGCTGCTTAGCGATCAGACACATAAAATTATAGTTGATGAGACAACCGTTGTATTTTTCGCAATTTCCAAAAAGGACGAGCTGGAATGTGAGTGGATGCAAGGCTTATGCTGTTCAAAGCCGTCTAAGAAGGAGGTTGAGCAGCAGGTAAACAGTATTCTTAATGACGCAAAAAAGGGAATTGAATCGGACTACAGCGCATTTGATATTGACGAAAACGACAGCTTTTACATTGTCGGTCTGACGCCTAACGGCTCAAGGCTTTCGCAGAAATTTATTGTAAAAAACAAATTTGGCAATATAATTGACAGCATAGCTGCACATCAAAGAGATATGGCGTTAGAGGCTGACGGGCGGAGCGTGTATATAGGTGAAATTGTAAAGGAGCTTGTTTCACCTAAATCAAAAAACGAAAAGGTTCCGCCGCCGCTGATTTCAGATTTGTTTAATGCGGTGCTGACTGGAGCGAATTATCCGCAGTCGCTTTTGTCCACTGTTATAAGGCGGATAAAAACCGACAGCGACGACCCTGAAAACAAAGAATATTATATTAAGCTAAACGATACGAGAGTCGGAATCATTAAAGCTTGCCTGAACCGAAAGGCGAGGCTATCAAATAAAGAGGAGGAAATAAAAATGGGATTAGACCTATCCAACACAAACCAAGCGTATTTATGCGGCAGACTTTTTGCTGTGCTTGAAAAAATTCAGAAAGAGGCTTCGGACGATAAACTTAATAGGACAATCAAGGATTCGTATTTTTCAACTGCGGCTTCAAAGCCTGCAACGGTTTTTCCTAAGCTGTTTATGTTAGCGCAGAATCATCTTTCAAAGCTTGAATACGCCGTCACCTACAACAATCAGATAGGCGAGATAGTAAATATGCTGGAAGATGAGTTCCCGACAACGTTGTCGCTTGACGATCAGGGAAGATTCATCATAGGCTACTATCAGCAGAACAAGGCTTTGTACACGAGAAAAGAAACTGAATAACGAAAGGAAGTTGTTAAAATGGAAGCGATTAAAAACAGATATGAATTTGTAATGATTTTTGATGTGGAAAACGGCAATCCGAACGGAGATCCCGATGCTGGAAACATGCCGAGAACCGACCCTGAAACCTCGCTTGGGCTTGTCACAGACGTTTGCCTGAAAAGAAAAATCAGAAACTTTGTCGAGCTTGTAAAGGAGGGCGAGCCGTGCTACAACATACTTATAAAGGCGGACAAGGCGCTGAACACAAAGTTTGCGGAGAATTATGTCGAGCATGATTTGCCTACAAAGGCAAAGGGAAAGGATGCGGACGTTGTCGCTAAGGCTAGGAGCTTTATGTGCGAAAACTATTTTGATGTAAGAACCTTTGGAGCAGTTATGAGTACAGGCGACGCCCCATGCGGAATTGTAAGAGGACCTGTGCAGATAAACTTTGCAAGAAGTATAGACCCTGTATTTCCGCAGGATTTTACAATTACAAGGCAGGCAAGGACAACTGTAGAAAGAATGGAATCCGGAGAAACCGAGATGGGTAAAAAGTCTGTCGTTCCGTATGGTCTTTACCGTGCGGAGGGGTATGTTTCAGCTATGCTCGCTCAGAAGGTCACAGGCTTCAGCGAGGAGGATTTAGAGCTGCTCTGGACGGCGATAATCAATATGTTTGAGCATGACAGAAGCGCTGCAAGAGGAAAAATGTGCATGAGAAAGCTGTATGTTTTTAAGCACGATTCCGCTTTGGGAAACGCACCTGCACAGACGCTTTTTGAAAAGATAGCTATTAAAAAGAAAGATGAAGTGAGTGTTCCCAGAAGCTACTTTGATTATGAAATAAGCGCAGACAGACAAATGCCTGACGGCGTAACGCTCATTGAGAAGCTTTAATGCAAAATGAAGTAATAAATATACGCTCTGTTCAGCACTATATGTACTGTCCGAGAAGATATGGGCTGCTTGAGGTAAACAACGACTGGGCGGAAAATGCTTTTGTCGTCAAGGCTAATATTATGCACGAAAGGGTACACAGCGGAGATCACAGTTTTAAGAGCAAAAACAAAATTGCCGTTTCCGCCGTCGATGTTTACAATGACGAGGATAAGTACAATCTTTTTGGAGTATGCGACTGCATAGAATTTGAGCGAAATAAAAACGGGGCTTACATTGAACTGCTTAAGGATAATTTTTCGGTGAAAATTGTTGAGTACAAGCCCAAACCGCCGAAAGACAAGGCTTACCACGAAAGCGATGCGATTCAGGTATTTGCACAAAAGCTTTGCGTCGACTACATTTACGGCTGCGATTGCGAATGTTATTTGTATTACAGCGAAACGAAAAAACGCATTGAACTGCCGTTTAAAGAACGCTATGATGAATTTAATGAAACGCTCCTTGGATATTTAGGAGAAATGAGAAAAATACTTTTGTTGGGAGTAATACCTCAAAGGAGAAAGGGACAAAAATGTTCGGGCTGTTCTCTCAAGGATTATTGCTTTCCGAAAAGCTATGATATTTCAGTCAGGAAAGAAATTATGAATATGAAAGGCGAGGTGCTGTAGATGAAAAAGCTGCTTAATTCGCTGTATATTCTTGACGAACTGGCTTATTTGTCGCTTGACGGAGAAAACATTGTATGCAAATGTGAGGGCAAGGAAAGGTTCAGAGTGCCTTTTTCAAATATCGAGGATATTTACTGCTTTAACTATAACGGCTGTTCTCCTGCGCTTATGGGAAAATGCGTTGAATACGGTATACCGCTGAATTTTTTAAATCCATACGGAAAATTTTTAGCAAGAGTTCAGGGAGAGGCAAAGGGAAACGTTTATCTTCGCAAGGCGCAGTTTGAGATGTTAAGCGATGTGCCGTTGATTTTGCCGCAGAACACTGTAGCAGCAAAGCTTTCAAACACAAGAATGCTGATAAAGCGTTCGCTTAAAGATTATCCGCAGATAGACGACGACGGAAGCGTGAGAGAATGTTTAGACTATCTTCAATCAGGAATAGAAGCCATTTATGAGGCGAAGGACAAGGAAACAATTTTAGGGATTGAAGGAAACTGTGCAAAAGCGTACTTCGGCATTTTTGACAAGCTGATTTTACAGCAAAAGGACGATTTTGAGATGGTAAACCGAACAAAGCGTCCGCCGCTTGACAGAGTAAATGCCGCACTGTCTTTTATGTACACAATAGCGACAAGCTCCTGCGCTTCGGCACTTGAGAGCGTTGGACTTGACAGCTATGCGGGGTTCTATCATTCCTTTCGTTCGGGGAGAAATTCGTTGGCGTGCGACATGGTTGAGGAAATGCGGTGCATTGTTGAGCGGCTTATCCTTACGATGATAAATTTAAAGCAGCTGAAAGCTGAGGATTTTGAAACGCAGGCTACAGGTGCAGTTTATCTTACAAAGGACGGAAGAAAGAAAGTGCTTTCAAGCTGGCAGGAAAAAAGCGCACGGTAATTTTACATCCATACATCAAGGAGAAGATACCGTTAGGGCTGCTACCTTTTGTTCAAAGCACGCTTTTAGCAAAATACATAAGGGGAGAGATCCCAGAATATCCATGCTATCTTTTAAAATGAAATTAGGTGAAGGGCTATGATGACGCTGGTAAGCTATGACGTTTCCACTATTGACAAGCAAGGAAAAGCCCGATTAAGAAAAATTGCGAAGGAGTGTCAAAACTACGGTCAGCGAGTGCAAAATTCAGTTTTCGAGCTAGATCTTGACTATGGAACGTTTATGAAGGTGAAGGATCGTCTGCTTAAAATAATAGATCCTGAGCAGGACAGTCTTAGAATATATTATCTGGGCAACAACTGGAAAAAAAGAATAGAGCATTTTGGAATCAAGGAAACCTACGATCCAGAGGGTATTCTGATTGTCTAGCGAACCTGAGGTGATATTATTTTCGCAGGCACTTTCGCCAAAAAAGCAGGTCGATATATGACATTGCGATTAAAAAAATTTGAATTTCTATTTAACAAAAATAAAAGTTGTCCACTCTTGGTGGAGCGTGTTTTAAATGACTACTAAATCTAGGGTCACGCTCCGCTTGGAGCGTGTGAGTTGAAATGGCTTTACACCATCATCAAGTACAAAAATATTGTTGGTCACGCTCCACTTGGAGCGTGTGAGTTGAAATAAACGAGTGTATTATTATCCAGCAAATAACAAATGTCACGCTCCGCTTGGAGCGTGTGAGTTGAAATCGTCACTTGAACTAAATACATATTCTGATTCTGAGTCACGCTCCGCTTGGAGCGTGTGAGTTGAAATTTTCCTGTGTCATATCATAACCTCCTGCTTATACAGTCACGCTCCGCTTGGAGCGTGTGAGTTGAAATACGCACTTTATGCTTGCTGTATACCATGTAAAGCCGTCACGCTCCGCTTGGAGCGTGTGAGTTGAAATTAACGATGGCTTTGAAGTGGACGATGATGACGAGTCACGCTCCGCTTGGAGCGTGTGAGTTGAAATGTTGCGGCAAGCGATTTGTTTATCCGCTTCATTGTCACGCTCCGCTTGGAGCGTGTGAGTTGAAATATGCACCACTATTTCGGACGATGTGGAGTTAGGCGTCACGCTCCGCTTGGAGCGTGTGAGTTGAAATTCATATTTCTGCAGGTTTTGCAAGGCGTTCCATGTGTCACGCTCCGCTTGGAGCGTGTGAGTTGAAATCTCGCAATAAGTCTGCTAAAATATGGTTTAAAAGAGTCACGCTCCGCTTGGAGCGTGTGAGTTGAAATGAAAATCTTGTCAATATATCTATTGACAAGATGGTCACGCTCCGCTTGGAGCGTGTGAGTTGAAATTTGTCATTCTGTATCACCTCTTTAATATTATATCGTCACGCTCCGCTTGGAGCGTGTGAGTTGAAATCAATTGGATCGGTTGCTGTGAAAATTCGGTCGGATGTCACGCTCCGCTTGGAGCGTGTGAGTTGAAATTAGAGTATTGTGCAAAAAC
>X368_European_Ground_Squirrel__coassemble_9_pt1 | contig 61628 bp, 74 predicted proteins | sample X368_European_Ground_Squirrel__metabat2_low_PE_002 | metagenome-assembled genome bin X368_European_Ground_Squirrel
GAAGGTTTTGAAATACGGCGTGGCTTTTTGCAGTGAAAAGGTTTGCAGGGTTAAGCTGGTGGTTTCGGAGTGAGGATGAATAAATTTCAAAAATCCAAGCCGTAATAATCGTTTAGCAATAATACAAAAAATAGATGTCTAAGTTTATCTGAAAATGTGACTTTTTACAAAAAAGCAAAATCACTTTTGATAAATAATATTTTAAGATGTTTAATGTGATTGTAGAGTACAAGCTTCTGCAGAAAATTAAAAGGAGAATTATCATGAAATAATCGGTGCAAATCCTCAGGTCGTGCTTTTCTTTTGTGTATGCCGACATTCGATAAATAGTTTCTTTCTCTTTAAGTAAATCCACTGTTATAACCTATAAATGTATATAAAAAAGAGTGGCTGTGAAGCCGCTTTTGGTATAAATTTTAATACCGATAAACTGTATACTTGCTTTTTGTATGCTTTATAATGTGGTTTCTCGCAATTGCTTTCCCAGAAAGACTCTATGCCGCAATTGTGAATCTCTGTATTTCCCTTTAACCACTGCTTATATACTTCACCCTCAAATAAAACTAGCGATCTTTTGCATGGAAATTCATCACATTTCCCGCAAAAATCAACGTTTTGATTTTTGTACACTCAAGTATAAAACACCCATCGATACTGCATCTGTTATGTTCTTTGCTGTGACAGCCCGAACAGGGACTCTAGCTGTACATAAGAAGCATATTTTCAAAGCTGCGATAACTTCCAACAGCATCAGGAATATGTATTTTGTAAAAGTCCTCCATACCTTCTAAATATTTTAATAATGTTTTTGCCGAATTGCAAATCACGCTGTCTTTATATTCCGAACAGGTGTAACACATAAAGAACATGGCGCAACTTTTTTTCAAAATTTCATTTCTGTTCTTTTTTTCATCCTTTTTGAATCTGTCGTTTTTAATTACTTTTTGTCCTTTTACAATGGAAGCGTTACCGTACGGTTTGTGAGTATGTATTGTCTGTATGTAATGCCCACCATGTCAAACATTTTTTTGCTTGCTTTTGTGTCGTCGCTGTCGGCATATTTGTCGGAGAGGTAGATTATTTCCTTTATTCCGCTTTGTATTATCGCCTTTGCACATTCGTTGCAGGGGAAAAGCGAAACGTAGACTCTGCCGCCCTTGAGCGAAGCCGCACTGTTGAGTATTGCGTTAAGCTCGGCATGGCAGACGTAAGGATATTTCGTTTCAAGGCGGCTGCCCTCACGCTCCCACGGTGTTTCATCGTCATTGCAGCCGATCGGCATACCGTTGTAGCCAACCGATAAAATTTTGTTCTCATCTGAAACTATGCAGGCTCCCACCTGAGTGTTAGGATCTTTGCTTCTCTGTGCGGAAAGCAGGGCTATTCCCATGAAGTATTCGTCCCATGAAATATAATCAGTTCGTTTCAATGTAAACCCTCCTGTCAAATCAGTGCTTTTTCAAGAGAAGCTAAATCCTCGCAGTTTTTAGCGTCCGCACTCTTGAGCGTCTTTTTAACCAGTCCTGTAAGCGTTTTGCCTGGACCGCACTCGATATATTTGTCAAAGCCGTGCGCTTCAATGTCGGCAAGCTCTGATGTGAATCTTACGGGGCTTACGATGTGCCTTGCAAAAAGCTGCGGCATATCGCTGAAATCGGTAAGCTCCGCTCCTATGACGTTGCTGAAAAACAGCTTGTCCGGCGAGGAAAATTTGAAATCACCGCTCTTTTGCAGAAATTCATCAGCCGCACCTTGCATATATTCGCAGTGAAAAGCGGAGGCAACGTTTAGCTTGACGCACTTTACACGCTTTGCCGTGCTTGTTTCAGTGATAATTCTGCAAGCCTCGTCTACTGCGCTTTCATCTCCTGCGACAACGGTCTGAACGGGGGAGTTGTAGTTTACCGCAGTGACATAGCCGCTTGCCTTGGAGCAAGCCTCCTCTATTTCTTCGGCATTCGGACCGATTATCGCCGCCATGCTTCCCTTTTTGTTGCTTTCAACTGCCTTTTGCATAGCTTCGGCGCGAATTTTAATGAGCACAAAGGAATCTTCAAGCGAAAGCATACCGCTTGCGGCAATTGCTGCGTATTCTCCTAGCGAATGTCCCGCAACGCCCTCAAATACGACGCCTTTTTCCTCAAGAGCCTTGTATGCGCACAGTGAGCAAGCCATTATAGCGGGCTGGGAGTAAACGGTTTGGTTGAGCTTTTCGGCGTCCTCGGAGAAAATAATCTCCTCAAGCCTGTACCCCAGAGCGAAATCCGCCGCCGCAAAAATTTTTTTTGCGCTGTCAAAGCTGTCGTAGAACTCCTTTCCCATTCCCAGATATTGTGAACCCTGACCCGAAAATAAAGCGATTGTTTTTGACATTTCCAAAACGTCCTTTCATTTAAAATTATCTAACAATATTAGTTATGTGAAAATTGTACATTTTTTCGACTGAAAAAACGCTGATTTAACACACACTTGTAAAAATGTTCGTGTTCATCATTTAGACATCTCATTTGCGCAAAATAGTAATATTTAAGGATTATAATATATAATAAGTGTGCGCGGCTTTAAAGCTTTGCATGACACTGCTGAAATGAACACATGGCAAAATCACATTTTCTAATAATTATTATAGCACAAAATCCTGATATGTTCAATATTAAAATCGAAAGATTTTAAGTTTAGGCGGTAAAATTTTAGCTGTGAGCGTAAAAAACGCACAGCCGAAAGGGATGGTATGTGAAAATGGAAAAGACGACAGGCGTTAAAATCTTGGGAGTTGGAAGATATGTTCCCGAGCTTGTTGCGACGAACGACGACTATGCGAAAATTGTTGAAACAAGCGACGAGTGGATAACTCAGCGCACAGGGATAAAGAAACGTCATATTTCTGACGGCGAGCCTACTTATTATTTAGGAGCGATGTCGGCAAAGGAAGCTATAGAAAACGCAGGAATAGCGGCGGAGGATATAGGACTTATTCTAGTTACAACCTGTACGCCTGATTATTTCACACCTTCTACAGCCTGCCTTATTCAGCGTGAGCTTGGCGTTGTGGGCTGTCCTGCTATTGATTTAAACTGCGCCTGCTCGGGCTTTGTTTATGCGGTTGATATGGCGAGGCGGTATTTGCTGTGCGATGATATAAAGTATGTGCTGGTAGTTGCCGCAGAGGAGCTGTCAAAGTTCGTTGACTACTCGGATCGCTCGACATGTATTTTGTTTGGCGATGCGGCGGCGGCAGTGGTTCTTGAAAAGTCGGAGGACACCTTGTTCTCAAGCTTTTTGGCGGCGGACGGCAGTGGAGCGGGATATTTAGCTTCAAGAGCAATGCTTACGATAAATCCGTTCAGACAGACCGACAGCGAATTTGACATGCAGATGCCGGAGTCGAACAAGCATTATCTGCTTCAGGACGGTAAGGAGGTTTATAAGTTCGCTACAAAGGCTATGCCTTATGCGGTTGAAAAGGCTTGCGAGGCGGCAGGAATTGAGCCTGACGACCTTGACGCAATTATTCCTCATCAGGCGAATATCAGAATAATTGAAACGGCGGCGAAGCATCTTCATGTGCCTATTGACAAGATGGTGCTTAACATTGCTGACTATGGCAACACCTCGTCAGCTTCAATTCCAAACGCTTTTTATGATGGAATTGAAAGCGGCAGAATAAAGCATGGCGACAAGGTTTGCTTTGTAGGCTTCGGCGGAGGTCTTACCTACGGAGCTTGCATAGTTGAGTATTGATAAAAAAAGGGTTAAACTGCAAAAAATCAAGATGATAAAAAGGAGTAAAGCTATGACAACGACAGAAACAAAAATTACCGAGCTTTTGGGGATAAAGTATCCGCTTTTTCAGGGCGGAATGGCATGGATTGCCGAATCGACTCTTGCGGCGGCGGTTTCAAATGCAGGGGGCTTAGGAATTATCGCAGGCGGAAGCGCACCGATTGATTATCTGAGAGATGAAATAAGAAAATGCAGGGAGCTTACGGACAAGCCCTTTGGCATGAACATAATGCTTATGTCGCCGAACACAGAGGATTTAGCGCAGCTTGTTATAGATGAAAAGGTCGAAGTAGTAGTGACCGGAGCAGGAAATCCCGGAAAGTACATCGACGCATGGAAGCAGGCGGGAATAAAGGTAATTCCAGTAGTGCCGAGCGTTGCGCTTGCAAAGAGAGTTGAGCGTTCGGGAGCTGACGCAGTTATAGCCGAGGGCACAGAATCGGGCGGTCATATCGGCGAAAACACAACTATGTGTCTTGTACCGCAGGTTGTCGACGCAGTGAGCATACCTGTAATTGCCGCAGGCGGAATAGCTGACGGCAGAGGAGTAGCCGCTTCGTTTATGCTTGGCGCACAGGGAGTTCAGATCGGAACGAGGTTTTTAGCGTCTGAGGAGTGCGTTATTCACCCTGTTTATAAGGATCTGGTTTTAAAGGCGAAGGATACCGACAGCATAGTTACAGGACGCTCGACAGGTCATCCCTGCCGCAATGTAAAGACTAAGTTTTCAAAACGACTTGCAAGCGGAGAGCTTAACGGCACGATTACGCCTGATGAGTTCGAGCAGATAACTTTAGGCTCGCTTCGTAAGGCGGTTCAGGACGGCAACCTTGACGAGGGCTCGTTCCTCTGCGGAGCAATCGCAGGAATGGTGAACGAGGTTAAGCCCTGCAGGGAGATTGTTGAGGAAATAATGGCTCAGGCTGAAAAGCTTCTGAGCAAGTAAATATTGGAGGGAAAAGATATGGCGACGGCGGTTATTACAGGCTCTGCAAGAGGAATCGGAGCGGCGATTGCGCTCAGACTTGCGCAGGACGGTTATGACATAGCTCTTAACGATATAAGCGAGGCTATGTTTGAGGATAACGATATAGTTGAAAGGATAAAGGCTAACGGAGTTTTGTGCGAATACTTTGTCGCAGACGTATCGAATTATTTGCAGTGCGAGCAGATGGTTAAGGACATAAAGGCAAAATTCGGAACTATCGACGTGCTTGTAAACAATGCTGGAATTACCCGCGACGGTTTGCTTGCGAGAATGAGCGAGGAGAGCTTTGATACGGTAATAGCGGTAAATCAGAAGAGCGTCTTTAACATGACGAAGTTTGCAGGCTCGGTTATGATGAAGCAGCGCAGCGGCAGAATTATAAATCTTTCAAGTGTCGCAGGGCTGTGGGGAAACGCAGGGCAGTTTAACTATTCGGCGTCAAAGGCGGCTATTGTCGGAATGACAAAGACTGTGGCAAAGGAGCTAGGTTCGAGAGGAATCACCTGCAATGCGGTTGCTCCGGGCTTTATCAGCACTCCGATGACCGACAAGCTTAACGATGCTCAGAAAGAAGCTATACTTCGCATGATTGCGATGAGAAGATACGGTACAGTTGAGGAAATTTCAGGAGTGGTTTCGTTCCTTGCTTCAAAGGACGCAAGCTATGTTACAGGACAGGTAATTGAAATTTCCGGCGGACTGTCGATGTGAAAATTAGTTTAAAGCTCTTAAATGAAAGGATAATAGAAAATGAGAAGAGTTGTGATCACAGGAATGGGTACGATAAATCCGCTCGGAAACAGCGTGCCTGAATTTTGTGAAAGTCTTAAATCGTCAAAGCTGGGAATCTCAAGGGTAGATCAGTTTGACTGCTCGGACTTTGACGTTAAATGCGTGGGCGCAGTAAAGGATTTTGACCCTACGGGAGTAATAGATAAAAAGGAATGCCGCAGAATGGATCGCTTTACTCAATTTGCGGTCTGTGCGGCGCACGAAGCTCTTGAAAGCGCAGATACTGATTTTAAGGATTTGGATCCGTTCAGAGTGGGAGTAATAATCGGCGTGGGAATCGGCGGACTTAAGCTTACTGAGCAGGAGCATGAGAAATCTCTCACAAAGCCTGATAAGATCAGCGTTTTCTATGTGCCGATGATGATCGCTAATATGGCGGCGGGAGCGGTTTCTATAAAAACTGGTTTCAGAGGCGATAATTTTGCAACTGTAACGGCTTGCTCGTCAGGAACTCACGCTATCGGAGAAGCGTTCAGAAAGATTAAGGACGGCTACCTTGACGCTGCGCTCTGCGGCGGTGCAGAAAGCTGCATCTCACGCTTTTCACTTGCAGGCTTTAACGTTATGAAAGCGCTTTCCCACGAGGAGGACGTTACAAAGGCTTCTACTCCGTTCGACTTAAACCGCAAAGGCTTTGTTCTGGGAGAGGGCTGCGGAATACTTGCGCTTGAGGAATATGAACACGCTAAGGCGAGGGGTGCGAAGATTTATGCTGAAATTTCAGGCTACGGCGCTACCTGCGATGCTTATCATATGACAAGTCCTCTGCCGACAGGAGAGGCTGCCGCAAGAGGAATGGTGAACGCTTATACCGAAGCAGGGCTTGAGGCTAAGGATATAGACTATATCAATGCGCACGGCACTTCAACGCAGATGAACGACGCTTTTGAAACAAAGGCGATTAAGCTTGCGCTTGGCGAACAGGCGGACAATGTTGTTATAAATTCAACAAAGTCTATGACTGGACATCTGCTCGGAGCGGCAGGAGCTGTTGAGGCGGTCGCTACCGTTTTGCAGATTGACGAGGGCTTTATTCATCAGACAATTGGGTTCTCTACGCCTGATCCTGAGTGCGACCTTGACTATTGCACGGAGGGAGCGAGAAAGGCTGACATTAAGGCTGCGCTTTCAAATTCGCTTGGCTTCGGCGGTCACAATGCGACAATTTGTATTAAGAAGCTTGCGTAAAGACGATATAGGAGAAAATGATATGAACATGGGTTTTGATTTTACTTTTGAAAACATAGAGAAGCTTGCCGATATTATGAAGGATAAGGAACTTACTGAAATTTCCATTGAAGAGGGCGATGTGAAAATCACGCTTAGGGACGATAAGAAGAGCCCGCCCCCTCCGCCAATGGGTTCACCTATGCATATGCAGGCAGTTCCCGAAATGACGACTCCGCCGCCTGTTTCACCTGCGATAAATTCGCCGATTGAGATGTCGCAGCCGACAGAGGAGCTGAGCGGCACGGCGGTAAAAGCGCCGATTGTCGGAACCTTTTACTCAAGACCTCGCCCCGATTCGTCAGCGTTTGTGACGGTAGGCAGTAAGGTGAGCAAGGGCGATGTGCTGTACATTCTTGAAACTATGAAAGTGATGAATGAAATTTCAGCGGAGTGTGACGGAGTTGTTTCAAAGATTCTGGTCAAGGACGGAGACACGCTTGAATACGGGCAGACGGTTATGATTATTTCGTAGGATTGGAGAAAAAATAATGGCAGTGCTGATGGATAAGGAGCAGATTAAGGAGGTTATTCCTCACAGAGATCCTTTTCTTTTAATTGATGAAATAAACGAGCTTGAGATAGGGCAGAGGGTTGTCGCTACAAAGTATATCAAAGAGGAGGACTTCTGGTTCAAGGGTCACTTCCCAGAATATCCTGTGACGCCCGGAGTGCTTATGATTGAAATGCTTGCGCAGGCAGGTGCAGTCGCACTTTTGAGTATGCCTGAAAACAAGGGCAAGATCGGATTTTTCGGCGGCATTAACAACGCAAAGTTTCGCCGTCAGGTAGTGCCGGGAGATGTGCTCAGGCTTGAGGTTGAAATTACTAAGGTAAAGGGTCCTGTAGGCTATGGAAAGGGAATAGCGACTGTGGACGGAAAAAAGGCTGTCTCCGCAGAAATTTCCTTTGCGATAAAATAGGCTTGAGGGAGCGGAGAAAAGATATGTTTAAAAAAATATTGATTGCGAACCGAGGAGAAATAGCGGTGCGCATTATCCATGCGTGCAGAGAGCTTGGCATACGCACTGTGGCGGTGTTTTCCGAAGCGGACAGAGGCGCGCTTCACGCTAAGATTGCTGATGAAGCGATATGTATAGGTCCCGCTCCGAGCAGTGAAAGCTACCTTAATGTCAGGGCGATAATCGGTGCTTGTGAAATCACTGGAGCAGACGCTGTTCATCCAGGCTTTGGATTTCTTTCGGAAAATGCATCGTTTGCAAGAACCTGCGAGAAATGCTCGATTGCTTTTATAGGTCCTGATTCGCACAGCATAGAAATGCTTGGCGACAAAGCTGCGGCCAAGGAGGCTATGAAGGGAGCGGGAGTCCCTGTTATTCCTGGCTCAGACGGAGCGGTAAAGAGCTTTGAGCAGGCTAAGGCGACAGCGAAAAAAATGGGCTACCCCGTAATGGTAAAGGCTTCGGCGGGCGGCGGCGGCAGAGGAATACGTATAGTAGAATCTGCGGACAAGCTTGAAACTATGATAAATGCGGCAAAGCAGGAGGCACTTTCAGCTTTTGGCAACGATGAGATTTACATAGAGAAGCTGGTGCAGAATCCTAAGCATATTGAGATTCAGATTTTAGCCGACAATTACGGCAATGTAATTTCACTGGGAGAGCGAGATTGCTCTATGCAGAGGAGAAATCAAAAGGTGCTTGAGGAAGCTCCGTCTCCGATTATGGACGAAAAGACAAGAAGGAAAATGAGCAAGGCGGCATGCGCTGCGGCAAGGGTTTGCGGATACAAGAATGCAGGTACGATAGAATTTCTTGTGGACAAGGATAAGAAATTTTACTTTATGGAGATGAATACCCGTATTCAGGTTGAGCATCCGATAACTGAGGAGGTTACCGGAGTTGACATTGTTAAGGAGCAGATAAGGATTGCCGCAGGAGAAAAGCTTTCCTATTCGCAGGACGATATAAGACTGAGCGGTCATGCGATTGAGTGCCGCATAAACGCCGAGAATCCTGAGATGAACTTTATGCCGTCGCCTGGAGTTATAGATTCGCTTTTTGTTCCGGGCGGACCTGGAGTAAGAGTGGATACGGCGGTTTATCAGGGCTATGAAATTACTCCCTACTATGATTCGATGATTGCGAAGCTTATTGTGCATGGTAACAGCCGTGAGGAGGCTATAGTTAAAATGAAATGGGCGCTTTCTGAATTTATAGTTGACGGAGTATGCACCAATATTGATTTTCAGCTTAAGCTTATAAGGACAGACGCTTTTGAAAAGGGCGATTATGACAACGGTTATCTTAATCGTGTCAAGCTGATATAAAGGAGGGGGGAGAAAATGCTTGAGGATTTGTTTTCGGTAGTGCGTACAAGGTTCAACAGCGACGATGCGTCGGAGGAGCAGAAAAAGCGCAAAACAGATATTCCAAAGGGGCTGATTTTTAAATGTCCGAGATGTTCAAACAACACCTTTATGGAGGATTTTGCGGCTAACGGCAAGGTTTGTCCTCACTGCAATTATCATTCTCGCCTTACCGCAAGAGAGCGGTTGGATATTACGATAGACAAGGGCAGTCTGGAGGAATTTGACGCTGATATGGTGTCGAAAAACCCGATTGACTTTCCCGATTACGAAAAAAAGCAGCAGGCGCTGCGTGAAAAGACTGGGCTTAAGGACGGCGTTATCACAGGAAAAGCCAGAATACGCACAGAGGAAATTGTAATTATAGTGATGGATTCAAACTTTATGATGGCTTCGATGGGAAGCGTTGTAGGTGAAAAAATTACACGTGCGTTTGAATATGCGACTGAACATAGGCTTCCTGTAATTGCGTTTACCGCTTCGGGCGGCGCAAGAATGCAGGAGGGTATCGTTTCGCTTATGCAGATGGCAAAGACCTCTGCGGCGGTGGGACGTCACAGTCAGGCAGGGCTGCTGTATATCGCAGTTATGACTGATCCGACAACAGGAGGAGTTACAGCCTCGTTTGCCTCGCTGGGAGATATTATCCTTGCAGAGCCAAAGGTGTTGATAGGCTTTGCGGGCAGGAGAGTTATAGAGGGTACGATTAGGCAGCGGCTTCCCGATGATTTTCAGTCGGCGGAATTTATGCTGGAGAACGGCTTTGTTGATATGATAGTGGAGCGTTCAAAAATGCGGCGCACGATAGCGCACCTTTTGAAGCTGCACAAGCCTTATGAAGGAGGTGGCGGCGATGGGTTCGGCAAGTGAAAAGCTTGACATTATCCGCACAAAGGGCAGACCCACTGCGCTTGACTACATTCCTATGATTTTTGATGATTTCCATGAAATGCACGGAGACAGGCTCTGTGCCGACGACGGCGCAATAATGGGCGGGGTGGCTTATTTTAAGGGTATGCCCGTCACGGTTATAGCGCAGGTTAAGGGCAGGACGCTTGAGGAAAATCAAAGGTGTAATTTCGGTATGCCGCATCCTGAAGGCTACCGCAAGGCTTTAAGGCTGGCGCATCAGGCGGAAAAATTTCACAGACCGATTATCTGTCTGGTTGACACTTCTGGAGCTTTTTGCGGAGTGGAGGCTGAAAAGAGAGGTCAGGGCGAAGCGATAGCACGCTCTATAATGGAGTTTATGGAGATAAAGACGCAGGTGATTTCTATAATCATGGGCGAGGGCGGTTCAGGCGGCGCGCTTGCGATGAGCGTGTGCGATGAGCTGGCAATGCTTGAGAACGCAATTTATTCGGTTATTTCACCGAGAGGCTTTGCTTCAATTTTATGGAAGGACGCTTCTAGGGAGCGTGAAGCGGCGGATATAATGCATATTACGGCGCAGGATTTAAAGGAGCTAAAGGTGTGCGATTATATAATTGAGGAGCCTGGCGGCGGCGCTCATAACGACCCTGTGCAGATGGCTGAAAACATATCGGAATATATTTTTTCAGCTTTGAAAAGAAATTTGCAAAAAGGGCTTGACGAAATGCTAAATGAGCGTTATAATAAGTTTAGGACAATCGGCGAGTTTGATGAAATGGGAGAATCAGCAAATGCTTCCAAATAAATCAAGCCGTGGTTCTTAAGGCGCAAACGCTTAAAAAAGTGTGAGTGCCAAATAATCATCAGTGATAGGAGGTTGTTTAAGAATGGTATTTGATAAGGTTCGTGACATCATTGTAGATCAGCTTGATGTTGAAGAGGATGTGGTAACAGCTGAAGCGTCAATTGTTGACGATTTAGGCGCAGATTCTCTTGACGTTGTAGATCTCATCAGCTCTGTTGAGGATGAATTTGATGTTGAAATCCCAGATGAAAAGGTTGAAGACATCAAGACTGTTGGCGATATAGTTTCGTATATCGAAGCTGCGGCAGCGGAAGAGGAATAATATCCTGAAATTAAATTTGATTAAAACAAAGCCGTCCGTTTTCAAGCGGACGGTTTTTTGTGCAAAATTCGTCCATATTGTCAAAAATGCACAAAAAATCTTACAAAACTTTGGCTACAATACCTATTGAAAAAATGGGGAGGGGGGTATAATAGAAAGTGGTATTGAGGCAAGTGCGGATACGCAGTGTACCTATGGCGATTATAGATGGTACTGCTACGATAATGGGTTATGATGGTGAAGATACAGAGATTGAGATACCATGTAAGAATCTTAGTTCACGAGTAACAGTTAGGAGGTAAAAATATGTATGATAATTATAAAGATGACTTTGAGGAGGATAGTGTGTGTCCAAATTGTGGCAAACATTTTGAAAGTGGTGATGTTTTCTGCTTAAAATGCGGAATGCCTAGAAATCATCAATCTAATACAAATAATTTTTTGCCAATTCTAATTATTATCATTGTTATTGCACTTGCAATCGGCGTATGGTTCTTGCTTTTCTTTGAACCAGAAGAAAAAATCAATGATAGTGATGCATTAGAACGTGCGTTAGAACAATTAGAACAAATTGAAAGAGCCAATGAAAATAGTGACTAACAGTTTTAGCTTGAATCGCCATAGTATATTAAGAATTAAAATCATACAAGAAAATGAATCGGTGAAGGAGTGAAAATTTTATGATTTGCAGTAAATGTGGCAAACAACTTCCTGATACAGCGGATTATTGCGTGAATTGCGGATCTCGTGTTGGTATGTCGGAGGTGGCAGTAAAGCAAGAAGACTATACAGATATAAAGGTGTCTTTGGTAATGATTCTTGCTGGATGGGTTACGATGTTTTTGCCTGTGGTACATGTGACTGAGGAATATGCTTATAAAATGTATATATTGTCAGGGGGGGAGACCTTGACCTTGAATCGGCAACAGACTTTGAGCTTGCATTGCCGTTACATTTCTTTTATACAGAACATATATTAGCCGCTGTAATATATTTTGCACTTGTGTTTTTATCAGTAATCACTGGGTACATTGCCATAAAAAGGTTGAAAGATATTAAGATGCGAACGTTTAATGAGGGACCAAAATGTAAATTTTGGCAAATGAGCTGCACATCAAGCATTTCAATTTTTATAGCAAACATACTTGGTCTTTTTAGTGCAGAAAAGGCAAGCATAGAAGTTTATGGTGAAGTGATAAATTGTTTTGACGTGGCGTCATTTATTTACTTGTTTATGGCTGTCGTTTTTATAAATGGGATTTTGGCATATATAAAATTTAGCAAAGCAAAAGACGCATAAATTATGCCTGATAATAAAAAGAAATTCTTTCCAAAATTTAAAAACCGCTTCGTTTATTCGAGGCGGTTTTTTGTCGGCTATGGGGCTTGACAAAAGGATAAAAATGCTGTATAATAAAAGTAGGGAAAGACAGCAAAGCTGAAATGATGGGGGCTTGGCATGAACAATAAGCTTGAATACAGCGTTAAGTATGTAAAAGGCGTAGGTCCTAAGCGTGCCGAAGCCTTTGCAAAGCTTGGAATTGAGAATGTTTATGACCTGCTTGAGTATTGCCCGAGAGATTATGTTGATTTGTCCTGCACCTGCGAGATAAAGGATACCGCTGCGAATGACGAGCTTTCTGTCGCAATCAGAGGACGCATAGTAAAAAAGCTTCCGCCTGCCAGAATACGAAAGGGTATGGTGATTTGCAAGGCTGTTTTTACCGACGATACCGATGATCTGACGCTTACGCTTTATAATCAGGAGTATCTTTTCGGAAGCCTTAAGGAGGGCGCAGAGTATATTCTTTACGGCAAGGTTTCAGGGAATATGGTTCGCAGGGAGATGAATGCTCCGCAGATTTTCAGCGCAGATACGCCTGACCTTATGATTCCCGTTTATCCGCTTACCGAGGGCTTGTCGCAGAAGATGATAAGAGCCGCCGTTAAAAACGCACTGGGGCTAGTAGATGATGAGAATACGGAGATTTTCCCTGAGTGGATAATTGAACAGCTGGGTTTGTGCGGCTTGGCACAGGCTTGGAGAGGAGTTCACTTTCCAAAGGATTGGAAAGAGGCTCAGACCGCAAGGCGCAGACTTACCTTTGACGAGCTTTTTGTTCACTCGCTTGCGATTGCCAAGAGAAGAGAAGCAGACAGAGAATCGGCTCATTATAAGATGAAGCGTGTGCCGATAGATGAGCTTTTGAATGCTCTGCCTTATCAGCTTACAGACGGACAACGGCAGGCACTTGACGATTGCATAGACGGTATGTGCTCAAGCTATAGAATGAACAGGCTTATTCAGGGCGATGTCGGTTCAGGAAAAACGGCAGTTGCGGCAGGAGCGGCATGGTACGCTTTCAAAAATGGTTACCAGTCCTGCATTATGGCGCCGACTGAAATTTTAGCACAGCAGCATTATGAAAGCTTTTGCGCAATGCTTGAACCGCTTGGAGTGAGAGTCGGACTTCTGACAGGCTCGCTTACTCCGAAAAACAAGCGTGAAATGCAGCAGAAAATAGCTGACGGCGAGTATGACGTCGTGGTCGGAACTCATGCGCTTTTCAGCGAAAGGACGCAGTTTTTAAAGCTTGCGCTTGTCGTGGCTGACGAGCAGCACCGCTTCGGTGTGAATCAGCGTGCGGCGCTTTCGGCAAAGGGGATAGGTCCTCACTCAATTGTAATGAGCGCAACTCCTATTCCGAGAACGCTTGCACTGATTTTGTACGGCAGCATGGAAATTTCGCAGATGCACGATATGCCGCACGGCGAAAAGAAAATCTCAACCTATGCCGTGACTGGAAAGCTCAGAGAGCGAGCGTACAGCTTTGTAAAAAAGCAGCTGGATATGGGCTTTCAGGGATATATTATCTGCCCTGCCGTTGAGGAGAGTGAGCTGGAGATATTCGATGTCAAGAGCTACTTTGAAAATATTTCAAGGGGCGAATTTAAGGACTACAGCATAGGCTTGCTTCACGGAAAAATGAGTGCACAGGAAAAGGACTCGGCTATGAAAGCCTTCAAGGACGGCGAAATACAGCTTCTTGTCGCTACAACTGTGGTTGAGGTTGGAGTTGACGTTCCAAACGCCACAATTATGCTGATTGAAAACGCCGACAGATTCGGCTTGTCACAGCTTCACCAGTTAAGAGGGCGCGTGGGAAGAAACGGCGAACAGGCGTACTGCATACTTGTGACGGATAACAGATCGGACGAGTGCGTAAAACGCATGAAAACCATATCTTCAACGACTGACGGCTTTAAGATAGCGGAGGAGGATTTGCTCCAGCGAGGACCTGGAGAGTATTTTGGCAGACAGCAGCACGGCTTGCCGTCCTTTAAGATAGCGGATCTCAGTCGTGACGCCGAGCTTTTGAAGCTGGCGCAGAGGCTTTCTGAGGAGATAATAAAGGAGGATTCGCAGCTTGCACAGCCTAAAAACAAGCGGCTTAAGGAGCTTGCCGACAGGCTTATAGCAAAGGGTGCGGACTTGGTTTGAATAAAGGGCATTTATAAATCTGAATTAAGTGTGTATTTTAATATAGTAGTATTAGGGAAAGGAGAAGAGCTATGGATTATACCGATTCGGTAAAATATTACTTTTTCAGACTGCTTTTGCTTTTAGGAACAAATGCGCTGGGACTTTTTATGGGCAAGGCTCTGCTGTGGGTTATAGCAAGCGTTTTGCCGTATTCGCTTGAAACGGTTAAAAATTTTCTGATAGATGACCGTACAGGCTCGGTTATTGCGGCTGTGACGATGATTATAGCGTTAGGACTGGTTTTTCACGACGACGCTAAAGCTCATGCCGCTTATGAGAATATGGATATGGTGCCAGTGCTGACATCCATAATTTTGCTGCTTGCCGTTTATTTTGTGCCTGTGATTTTTTATAATCAAAATGATATTACAACTGCGGTTGAAACTGCTTACTATATATTTTACTATCCCTGCCGCTGGCTCATAGAATTTTTTGGACTGGATTTGATGACGTCTGCCGCATTGGGTATGGTGATAGTTCTTGGAGTGCAGTTTTTTATCTATCAGATCACATATATAAATTATAAAAGGAAGCATCCGTTCATCTTCAAGCCCGACCCTGAAAAAGTGGTAATCGATTCCTAATTATCAAATATATGTCATTTAAGGAAGGGCTTTTGTGCAACTTTCGTCATTTTGTATAAAAGTTGAGCGTTTATTTTGGTGAAATAGATAAAGAAATTTTTTTTGAATAATACTTGAATAACTCTGAAAAAAATGTTATAATATTATAAAGTACGTTTTGCAAGTACGTTTGAATACAAAAATTTGTAAATTTGCAGAGCGTGTTATCAGGTGGAGGTGTAACAACTACAATGAGAAATTACAGCTATGTTGCCAAGGACTCAACCGGCAAAACTATAAAAGGAGTAATTGAGGCTGAGGACCAGCAGCAGGTACAGGAAAAAATCTATGAGCGAGGATTATTCCTGATTAGCTCATCGGAAGCATTGGGCGGAGGAAAAAGCAATAAGATATACAAATTCAAGACAAAAGAGCTTACCTTTGCTTGCCGTCAGATTGCGGCGATGCTTACCTCAGGGCTTACAATTGTTAAGGCAATTGACATCATGTACAAGGAGACGGAAAAGGCGGGACCTAAGAGCGTATGGCTCTCGGTATACGAGAGCGTAAACAAGGGTTCCAGCTTCACAGAATCGCTCAAGCAGACGGGCGGAAGCTTCCCGGACTTTATGATAAGCATGGTTGACGCAGGAGACAGATCAGGTAACCTTGACGTTGTTGTTCAGAGACTGAGCGATTTCTACGACAATCAGAACAAACTGAACAACACTATCAGGGGCGCTATGATGTACCCTATCATACTTGGGGTTCTGACAATAGCAATGGTAATAGGAATGTTTACCTTTATCATGCCTACGTTTGCGGGACTTATGTCGGAGGACGAGATGCCTGCGCTGTCAAGGGCGCTATTCAGCATGAGTGATTTCCTGAAGTCTAAATGGTACATATTGGTTATAGCGGTTGTCGTTATCTTCTTTGCGATCAGATATGCGCTGAAGGTGCCTGATATAAGGCTGAAATACGACATGATTAGGGTAAAGATGCCGAGCGTAGGACCTCTTGTAGTCAAGATTTACGAGGGACGCTTTGCAAGAACGCTTTCATCTCTTTACTCCAGTGGTATCCCGATGGTTGAATGCCTTGAACGTTCGTCAAAGGTACTTGGAAACAGCTACGTTGATAAGCTGTTTATACAGGTAGTTGACGAGGTTAAGCAGGGCGGCACGGTATCGGGCTCACTTACGAAAACGGAATTATTTGAGGGTATGTTCTGCTCAATGATTTATGTAGGAGAAGAATCGGGTGCGCTCGACGAGGTTCTCGACAAAACGGCAAGCTTCTACGAAGAGGAAGCCAATGCGGCGGTTGATCGTCTGGTTACGATGCTTGAGCCTTTGATGATTATTATCATGGGTGTTGTGATCGGACTTTGCTTGGCAGGTATTTTCCCGCTGCTGTATGGTGGTATCGGAGATCTCGAAAATTCGTAAAAAGCAGGCAAATGCCGCAGAACGTTTGCGGCGAAAAAATTTGAAAACAAATCTTTTAGAAGAGGTGGAGAAATAAATGCTTTCGTTTGATATTTCTGACAGACAAATAAACATTGTTAAAGGCGACAATACCAGTGGTAAAATCAGAATCGAGAAATCTCTGGGCGTTGAGGTTCCCGAGGATATGATTGTAAACGGCGAGGTTATAAACCTTTCTGGACTGGCTGAGCTTTTAACTACAAACCTCAAGGCTGAGGTGATGATGGACAAGGATGCGGTAGTAACCTTCTCATCAAGCAACATTGTATTCAAGGAGCTTATAGTTCCTAAGGTAAAGGGCAATGAGTTTCTGAACATGGTTCAGAATCAGATGCAGCAAGAAATGGGTATTTCTGACGATTACTCAATTTCCTACAGCATCGTTGGTGAAGCGGGGGAGGATAATCCTGGCTCGGTAAAGGTTCTTGCAACCGCCTGCCCATCGTCGATAGTTGAAGCGTTCCGCAAGACATTCAACATTATGTCGATAAATTTGCGCTCGGTAAACATCAGCTGTAACTCGATTTCACGTATAGTACTTGCTGACAAGGGCAATATGGAAAAAATGCCGCTGCTGGTTGTACAGATTGACGACAACTTCTTAGGACTTACGCTTTTCGAGAACGGACAGATGGCATTTGCAAGATACGAGCCGATTTCTCAGGAGGATTATGAATCGGAGGAATATCTGACTGAGGCTATCAGCGAGAACATCTTCCGTATGGAGCAGTTTAATAAAGCAAGAGGCGGTCCTGGACTTGATAATGTAGTTCTTTACGGAAAGATTGAGGACTACATCAAGCTGGTTGATGCACTAGATTCGCTCGATGTTAAGGCTTCGGTTCTTGGAGTACCTTCGCAGATTACGGGCTATGAAAACTTTGAGTTTACAATCTTTGCAAACGCTATCGGTGCTTTGTATAAGAGAAACAAGCAGACCGAGAGAATCAACCTGCTGGAGGTTGACACGGCTACAGGTAAGGTTTCGGCAAGCTCAAGCGGAATACTGCTCACGCTTGTGGCGGCGGTCGGGATTTCAGTTATCCTTATAGCGGGTGTTACAGGAATTATAAGCCTTCGTGAGAGAAGCATCAGAAAGGATATTGAGCAGACTCAGGTTAAGATTGACGAGTGCAATGAGATTATTGCGGAAAATGAGAAGCTGCACAATTATCTGACTATTATAAATCAGTACAAGGATTATGTTCAGGTTGCAAGAGACAACATGAACTCCCTGCCGATAATCAAGCAGGAAATCTTTGAAAAGATTGAGGAAAACCTTGTTGATGAGGAAACGGGCGACGACATCACCTACACAAGCTTTAGCTATGACAGAAGCGACGGAACGGTGACGATAACAAACATTCAGCTGCCTGAGCAGCAGAGTGCTAACGACTTCATCAAGTCAATAAAGGATCAGGGCTACTTCGCTGACGTTACCTACAGCGGATACACCGGAACAGGTGAGGAAGGAAATCCTGTAATTATTTCATCTATCACATTGTACATAGCGGACACGGTTAGCGAAGCAGATGATTCTGTGGAGGCTGATACATCTGTAGAAGAGGAGGTTGAAGAATAATGAAACTTAATCAAAGAGATAGGCTTATTCTGATTGTGATTTTAGTAATCCTAGTGTGGATTGTAGGAATATTCCTCTTTATCGAGCCGGCGATTGAGGATGTATCGAGTGCAAGCAGCGAGCTTGATTCCCTTGAGGTAGAGCTTCAGTCGCTTCAGGCACAGATTAAGGAGGACGAAAATCTTCCGCAAGATGTTGACGATGCTTACGAAGCGTCAATTGAACTGGCTGAAACCTTCTACTATCAGATGCAGCAGTACGCTGCGGCTACACAGGTTCAGTCCTTGCTGGACGTTAATTCTGACGATGAGCAGGAAATAACAAACCTCAATATGTCTGTTTCACAGATGACGGCTTACACTGTTTCGCAGTATGTTTTCAGCGAGTCGGTAACTACTACCGAGCTTGACAACATTGTTGCGGCTGCTGAGGAAGCAGCGGCTGATTCGGACGTACAGGTTGAAGCGGCGACGGCTGAAATCAGCAACTATACATTTGAGTTTAACTATCAGGCTACCAGAGAAGATCTCTTCACATTCATTGAAAATCTCCAGACGGCTACTCACAGAAGTATAGTAATCAGCTCACTCAGCATTGCGGACGTTCAGGAAAATGAGGACGACACGGTTTACGAGGGTTCGATTGCGCTTGACTTCCTGATGGTGCCTGAGCTTGAGAATTCTGCCGACATTGATAGCGACAGCGAAACCGAAACGGTAGATGCGGAAGCTGAGGCAGAGGAATAATTTAGTTAAAAAAGCGTGTAAAAATGGTAGGAGCTGGGTGAAAAATCCCACCATGCCATCACGTGCTATAATTAAGTTAAAAGTTTTATCCGATATAATTTAAGGAAAGGTTGTAGTGACTATGGTTAAATTAAAAAAGGCACAAGGCAAAAACCAGCAAGGCTCTGTGCTCCTTGCTGTAGTGTGCATGAGTATGATTTGCCTGATGCTGGTATCTATTGCGCTTGCGTATGTAAATCAGACGACGAAGCGTTCAAGTGCCAATGTACAGAAAGCACAGGCGAAGGTCACAGCGGAGGCGGCGCTGACGGAGTTTGTTTCGCAGTATTATGCGGATAATTATGATGCGGAAACGAATGATGATCCATATGCGGAGCTTGAAACAGTAGCTACAGGAAATAGTTTTGACACTGGTTATCAGATTACTGTAGACACCTCTAGCTTAAATGAACAGCTCGGCGAGTGCAAAATGTCTATTTATAATTTTGAAGACGGTTATAAGGTTGCGGTTCAGTGTACATATGGTGAGGAAACACAGACGGCAAGTGCTTATTTTGGTACCAAGTCTACTTCAACGCCTACTACATCAGCGGCTATCGAGAGTGCTAACGGAGTAAATATAAGCGAAGGTTCTGTAAACGGCGACTTGTATGTAGATAAAGGAACATCTGATTATACATACTTCTCCACTACAAACTCTGCATATTATCGTTCTCATATTTATTCGGAAATAAGCATTTTCTTGAATGCGGGAACTAAAGTCCGTGATGAAACAAACAAAACAAAGACAAGTCAATTTGACCACGACACAGTTTATTTCCAGCAAGCATCTACCATTACTTCTGAGGGATATTTGTACACAAAGGATGGATGCAGTATTTACACAACAGTAGGAAAAACTGATGTTAATGGAAAAAATGGCGATGACGCCGACTATGATTCCTCAAATCTTTCAAATAAAGACGGCTATATCTATACAATGAAGAAGCTCATACTTACATACAATGGCAGCTGTCTTGATATTGGCGATTCGACTAATCCGATTGATGTTTATTGCAGAGGAGCGTATATAGGTTCTCTTCCTCAGACTATAAATGGCACGGCTACCGATTATGCTACTATAATAACCGCTTTCAGTAAAGACCAAAATTCCAGCAGTGTCACACCGAACACATATACTGATGGAACGTTTACTGTAAATGGCAACTTCTACAGCTACAAAAAGACTACGAACGCATCTGACGGAGCGGTTTCTGACGGAAACGTGGTTATAGGCTCAGGGTCTCATCCCTTTACTGTAAATGGAGATATGTTTGTTGACGGAGATATTTATCTTCTTGGAGGCAGCACATTAACGGTTACAGGAACGCTTCACTGCACAGGAACGATTTATATTGGATCATATGATGGAACGGCTGCTACTACATCAGCTTCATCGACAATCAGCGGCGGTGCTCTTACAAACTCGGTGCTTTCTTCGAGTGTGAGTGCAGGAGCATTAAGCAACGACATTGATTATACAGTCGAAAGAAACAATATTCCTGATGAGGGCTATGACCCTGCAACAGGTACAACAAGCTCAACTGGAAGACAGAGTACAACCTCTAAATATGAAAATTCTACATCAAATATGATGTTCTATTATTCCAATAACGGAACAACAGAGCAGCAAAAGAAGGCAGCAAATATTTCCAGCAAATATGCCGACGCTATAGAAACGACCTCTGATGATACCAGTGCTGTTGAATATATTGGCACCTATAATTCTTCCAGAACATATAAGATTAACGAGAGCGTAAGGCTTCGCAGCAGCAATGATGGTTTAACTGCAACAAATAATAATGACATTCGCAATTATATAGTTACTCTTACAGACAGCGATATTGTTGTTGCGCTGCCTTTGAATGTGGGTCTTACATCAGCATTCAGAATTGACAGAAGCCAAGTTCCTGACGGAGAATCATATTTCTGCTATTTCATGTTCTATGATGAGAGCAATCCTTATGTTTGCTATTATTCCACAGAAATACAGTCAGACACATCTGTTTCTTTCACATTGACAAGGACTGACGGCACAAGCTCTGGACCGTATACAACAGCAGATTCCAGTGCAATCAGCAGCGCATATATAAATTTCGGCGGAGCTAATTATGCGTATCAGGTTGCAGATTTTGCGTTGATAGCAGAGTATATAGGAAGCGGCGATGAAATAAATGATCCGTATGATGTAAGCAATTACAGCACGGATATAGCTGCGAATTTCAATGCTACAGGATATAATAATTTGATGTATAGAACAGACAGCAGTCTATTCCAGAATTATATAATGTATCTTGTACCGGACAGCGTAAGTTTTTCAATTGGAGCTTCAGGAAAAGGACATATACAAGGCGTGGTTTTTGCACCTAAATCTACAGTAACATTACAAGGTGGAGGATCAAATTACTATGTGTATGGTCAGGTAAAGGCTGGATACTTTGTTTGCGGTGAAGCTACAAATAGTGATACCGGCGGAATGGTTTTCGATATACCCATTGCGGACGGTTCGATCTTTGAATTTGTAGAATATATGAACACTTCGAACTCCGGTTCAAGCGAAGGTATGACGCTGCAGTATTATGAATACTAAGGAGGGAGAGAGATGCTTAAATTAAAAAAGACAGAAAGCGGTATGACACTTGTTGAAGTAGTAGTTGCAATGGCAATGTTTTCTGTGACGACTCTCAGCGTCACAATGGCTCTTGCTGCGGTAGTTAAGTACAATGCCAGAAATATCCGCCGCGACAGTGAGTTGACTGTTCAGCAGACGGCGATAGAGCAGGGAACTGTAGCGGGAGTAAAGGCTATAAGCTCCGCATATGCAGGCGATACTATAAAATTCACAAGCGACAAGGTGAATGTTACCGTTGACGGCATAACTGAATATGAGGCTCTCAAAACTGCCCATAACAGCGATGAGTTTAATTTTCAGGTTAAAACCTTTTCAAGTACAGTACTGGGTTCAAGAACGGTAGTGTTTGCTGAAGAAGATGAGTTCAAGCTTGAAGTAGTCAATCTTTCGTCTAATGATTACTCGGTTACTTTGACAGCTAACTCGGGAGAAATATATGAGGGAAATTACGACACCACCACCGCTGGAGCAAGCTTTATATGTACAGTAGAGGGTTATACAACCACAAGCGGAGATGTAAAAGTTGAAAAAGATGACGGGACAACCGCATCTACTGCGCCCTCAGGCTTTGAGGTTGGATATAAAGCTCCGACTCAAGATGATGGAACTATAGTGGTTGAGGATGATTACGTATATATTTCTATTACTAAAGACGGCGACAGCACCTCATCATACAGCGGAAATATCGGAAGCTATTTTACAGGTACAAATGGAGTTTGCAGCATAGTGATTAAAAGCAATGGCTCTGTTGAAGTCACAGCGTCATAAGGGGAGGGACAAAATATGAAGAAAAATATCAAAAAAGGTTTTACCCTTATTGAGCTTGTTGTCGTTACTGCATTGATGGGAATTATCACAACGGCAATAGTAATGGTTTTGCAGCCTGTAAGAAATATCTATTCAAATGTAACGGCAAAATCAGCCGAAGAGGACGCAGTTATCATTCTTACCGAGTATCTTAACAATGAGCTCAGATATTCTTCAAATGTTGAAGTTATTTGCAACAACGAAACTGACATCACAAACGTGCTTACTGAAAGCATTAAGAATGACAGCGGCGAGTATGTTTACGACAAATTTATAATGATAAGCAACGACACCCGTTCATCAAGCGTCAAGGGCGCAGGAGGATATACAAGGAAAGGTCTGATAAGCAGTCTGAGCAGTACATCTGCGTGCGTTTCGGATGCGATTCTTGACGAGTACAATTACGAATTTTCAATTGAAGATTACAGTGATGAAGAAGGTAATGAGAGCTTAACGATTGGGGTAGAAGCTAGAATCATGACAGACAACGGAACGGCATTTGTTCCTGATCCTGATTATGTTTATAACTATTCTGAAACATTCAAGCTTCTTAACATTCAAGAACAGGTAGGCAGCAAGGATACTATAGAGTTCACTGTTACTGGAGAAGATACAGACTACGATACCATATGGATTCTCTACAAAGAGCCGGAGTCTGACACCACTGCCGGAAGCAGCGGAAGCGGAAGTTGTGGCTGCTGCTCAAGCTGTACTGGTAAAAAAGGTTGCGGCTGCGGCTGTGGAAGCTGCAGCTGCGGCGATGACGAGCAGGTTGCAAATAGCGAGCTGGTTAATCCTAATTATGGAGACCCGCAGATGCAGATGATTGTTCATGTTATGTCTATTGCATCAAACACAGGTTATTGGTCGTATTCAGGAGCAACAATTTCTTCATCTGCTTCTGGCTATAACGGCAGTCAATTTGTTGTAGGTGATTTTATATTTTATTTTGAAGAAAGTGGATATTTAACGTTTACAAAAACAAAAGATTCAAGCGGTAACGAAGGTGTAACATATACCTACGAAAACATAAATAACGCTGGCGGCTCTATTGAGATCTGGATAATGAATGGTATACTTTATACTAGCGAACCACAAGCTCAAAGCTTAACACTTCACCTTTCAGACGAATGGGACAGCTACTTAGGCGAAAATGCGATATATTATGTCAGCGGAAACACATCTACAGCTACAGATTCTGATACAACGTTAAGTGTTTATAGTGGCACAACAACATATGTAACAGTATGTAAGGAAAGCAATTATTGGTATCCGACATATTCATTTACCATTAATGGTGATGATGTTGTAAACAACGGTTACACAGATGCAACTATATACTATAGCGGAATATCCTATACCGATTACTATGTAACCATTCACTGGTCATCGACAAATGATACATATTACGGTGGAACATCAGGATATTATCTTACAGGTGGAGATGTTTCATCATATACCGCCTCTGATAGCTCGGTAATTCTTGAAAGCGGAACTAATACTTATGTATATGTTGTTGTAAATGAAAGCAATTATAGCACATTTGTTTTAGAGGGCTCTGGTTTAATAGACAGAAGTGTTACAGACATTTATATTATGAATGGTAATGCTTATGAGGGCGAACCCACCGACTGGGTAGCATAACAAAAATCACCCTTTTTCACGCCGAACCAAAGCGTTCGGCGCTGAAAAAATCCCCCGAAAATATTCGGAGGATTTTTTGAGCAAGTGTTAACTTAATATCCAAACGGCAGACGGCTTACATAGCCCTCGCCGTAGATGAGCTCGCCTAAACCTGTGAAGTTCATGTAAAGGTTGGCGAGATCCCAGCCCCAAACAATCGAAACAAGGATTCCGATTGAAAGCCACGGACCAAAGGCAAATTTGGAATTGCCGCTAAAGTGCTTGATTATAAGCCCTGCGATGGCGGCGACTATTATCCCGACAAAGAATGCGACTATGCTTCTTGCCATTCCAAGGTAAAGCCCTGCGGCAGCCATCAGATAAACGTCGCCCATTCCTAATGCTTTTTCCTTGGAAGCAAGCGCAATTATGAGCATTGGTACGCTTATGATGAAAAGTCCGATGATGTGCGACTTGAGGTCAAGACCGCTGCGGGAGCTGTAGAGGAAATATTCGGGAATCGCAAGCAGCGCAATAACGGCGACAACGTACATAGAAATGAGCTGCGTGTCCCAGTCCATAAAGAAAACGACTATCAGAGCTGAGAATACTAAACAGTTCAGTATTGCGTAAAAGCCGCAGCTGATAATGTCGAAATGTAGCGAGATGAGAACCCAGCCTATGGCGTTTAAAGCCTCGACTACTGTGTAACGGGGGGAAATTTTTGCTCCACACTCACGGCATTTGCCCTTTAACAGACACCAGCTGAGTATCGGGATAAGATCACGCTTGAGTATTGGAGTGTTGCAGCTCATGCAGTGAGAATTGCTTTTGACAATTGATTCGTTTTTCGGCAGACGGTAGATGCAGACGTTTAAAAAGCTGCCGACAACTGCGCCGAAAAGAAAAACTATTATGTAAATGACGACAACGTAAATATCATATTGTAAAGCTTCAGACATTGTTTTACACCTCCTTTGAGCTTTGGTAATTCTATTTTAACACAATTTTGTTTATATTTCAATAGCTTGACGGACTAAATTTTAAAAAAAGCGGCGTGCCTTTTCGCAGCAGGCTCGTGCGCTTAAGCAAATAACAGCTGTGAAGAAGGAGTAGTCATATATGAAAAATATACCGATAGGACAACACCTTATTGAAAAGGGCTTGATTACAGAAGAACAGCTTCAGGAAATTCTGAAAAAGCAAAAGGAAAGCGACGGAAAGAAAAAGTTCGGCGATGTGCTTTTAGAGCAAAAGTATGTAACTGAGGATCAGTTTTCTGAGGTTTTAGCTGAAAGACTGAACATTCCCTTTGTGAATCTTGATAATTTTGAGCTTATGCCGGATATTGTTAAGATGATACCTGAGGATGCGGCGAGAAAGTATAATGCGATTGCAACACATAAGGTTGGAAGACGACTTACTGTAGCGACCTCTGAACCGTCAGACTTCTACGCTATGGAGGACTTGCGTGCGATTACGGGATGTTCAATATCATTCAACATGGCGTCAAAGGGTGCGGTAAACCGTGCGATTGGTAAGATGTACTCCGCAGGGCAGACAGATACCATCGTTGAAGAGGCTACCAAGCAAAAGGAAGAGGAGCTTAGCCTTGAGGAGTTGGCGAACGAGGCGAACGAACGTATCGATAATGCGCCTATAGTTAAGCTTGCAACGGCAATTGTAGAAAACTCGTTTCGTAAGGAAGCAACGGATATTCATATAGAACCGTTTAAAAATTATACAAGAGTAAGAATCCGTGTAAACGGCGACTTGATTGAGCTTATGACAATTTCTGCGGCGCTTCATGTTTCGCTCACCACACGTTTCAAGATTTTGTCAGGCATGAACATAGCCGAAAAGAGAGTGCCTCAGGACGGACGTATGTCGCAGGACGTTGACGGCACGCACCTTGACCTTCGTGTATCTAATCTGCCTACCGTTCACGGCGAAAAGATAGTTATCCGTATCCTTGCAGCGGGAGATGTTTCTCTGCGTAAGGTAACGGATTTGGGTATGACCGATTATAATTATAAAAGATTTGAATCCTGCCTTAAGGTCCCGCAGGGAGTTCTGCTTGTAACAGGACCTACTGGTTCAGGTAAAACAACTACTCTCTATGCGGCGATTGGTGAAATGGCAAAGCCTAATGTAAATGTTATCACCGTTGAGGACCCTGTAGAAAAAGCGGTAGAGGGAATTAACCAGTGTCAGATTAACGACAAAGCAGGAATGACATTTGCGGCGGCGCTTCGTTCAATCCTTCGTCAGGACCCTGACATTATAATGGTCGGTGAGATGCGTGACCAGGAAACGAGTGAAATCGCCATAAGAGCTGCCATCACAGGACATATGGTGCTGTCAACGCTCCATACAAACGATGCGGCTTCAACGGTTACTCGTCTTGTGGACATGGGAGTAGCACCCTACATGGTTGCAACCTCGCTCATCGGAATTGTAGCACAGCGTCTTACCAAGGTGCTTTGCCCCGAGTGCAAGAAAAAGGTGATGAGTACACCTGAAAACAACGAGCTTATGGGAATAGACCATTCGATAGAGATATACGAGCCAGTTGGCTGTCCGTCATGCAACGAAACGGGGTATAAGGGAAGAACCGCTATCCATGAAATTCTGCTCTCTACTCCTGAGATGGCGCAGCTAATTACAAGAGCAGCTAAGGCGGACGAGATTGAAGCTTTGGCAAGAGAGCAGGGATGCAAGCTGCTGCGCGACAACGTATCTATACTTGTTCAGGAGGGCAAGACCTCAATTGACGAGCTGGTACGTGTAACATACGCAATTTAAAATCAGCGTTTTTTGCTTTAAGCATAGTTTTTTGCGGCAAAAAAGTTAAATAGCAACAAAAAATCCAGTATGGATTAGAGCAACTAAGAAAATTTTTAAAGACCTTTCCTTTGAGAAACGTCTGTAAATAAAATATGTGGAGGTTATTAAAATGGCACTTGATATTAACAAAATTCTGGACGAAGCGCGTGCACTCGGCTGCTCCGACCTGCATTTTACGGTAGGTATTCCGCCGATAGTAAGGCAGGGAGGAAATTTAAGAAAGCTTTCATCGTATCCTGACATGACAGAGATTGACATTCAGCAGATATGCAGAAGCACGACAAACGAGCGTCAGATGCAGTCGATAAGAGATCACAAGGATACAGACTTTACATATGTATCAACAAGAGGTTTCCGTCACCGTGTAAACGTATATCGTCAGAGAGGAAACACAGCTATAGCTTTCCGTCTGCTGAGAAACGATATTCCTACGCTCACGGATTTGGATCTGCCCCCTGTACTTGCTGAATTTTCAATGCGCCCCCGTGGACTGGTTCTTGTAACGGGACCTACAGGTTCAGGTAAATCTACAACGCTTGCGGCGATGATCGACCATGTAAATCTGCACAAGTCGGTTCACATTATCACCGTTGAGGACCCTATAGAGTATATGCACTCGCATAAAAGATGTATGGTAAACCAGCGTGAAATCGGGCAGGACGTACCGAGCTTCTCAATGGCACTGCGTGCGGCTCTCCGTGAGGACCCGGACATTATCCTCGTAGGAGAAATGCGTGACTTTGAAACAATCGAAGCGGCGGTAACGGCGGCAGAAACAGGACACCTTGTAATGAGTACGCTTCATACCACAGACGCAGCCTCCACAATTGACCGTATCATAGACGTTTTTCCAGCGCATCAGCAGCACCAGATTCGTACTCAGCTTGCTTCAGTTCTGGTTGGCATATGCACACAGACGCTTTGCAGAACGATGGACGGAACAAGCCGTGTAGCCTGCTGTGAAATTCTTGCGGCGACCGATTCAATCAAGGCTATGATTCGTGACGACAAGGTTCACCTTATCGGTTCGGCTATGCAGACAGGTAAGCAGTACGGAATGCAGACGCTTGACCAAGAGCTTGCTAAGCTTGTAAATGCAAGAACAATAAGCATGGACGTAGCGCTTGAAAAGTGCCTGAATGCGGCGGATCTTAAGAGATTTATTGCGGCGGAAAAGGCGCAGTAAGAGGAATGAAAAACGGGGGCATTGTAAAAATCAATGCTCCCTTTTTAAAAATTCAGCTCAGAGCGGCTTATCTTAACACGCTCTAGCTTTGTGCGCTTTCCTCTGCCGACTGTCTGTCAAGCTCGATTTGGTATTCGGACAAAATCAAGTCTTCGATTCTGTTCCTTGTATCGGCGTTTATCGGGTGAACTATGTCGCGAAACATACCGCTTTCATCACGTCTGCTCGGCATAGCGACAAAAAGCCGCTCCTCGCCCTGCACAATTTTAATATCGTGTACCGCAAGCACATCGTCAATCGTTATGCTCACAATTCCCCTCAGCTTTCCGTCGGGGATAATTCGTCTGATTTTGATTTCAGAAATATTCATTTTAATATCGTCCTTTCAAGATGATGGTTTTTGGCTGCCAACTGATTAAATTTACAATTAAAGGAACAAAACCTGTCCTTTCATAAAAAAATCTTGACAAATTACTGAAAAATATTCAAAAAGGCTTTATTTTTTTTTTCAAATGTATTATAATAAGAGTATAAGTGTTCTTTGTTACTAACGTATCAAGGATATACGAAGCTGACGCTTAAAACATAATGAATATACTAAAAAAAGATAAGGAGTTTTTCTTTATGCTTACTATAGATGAGCTTAGAAAGAAGAAGCATCTGCATTTTATAGGCATAGGCGGGTCGGGAATGTATCCGCTGGCGCAGATTCTTCATTCGCAGGGATATTTTATCACAGGCTCTGACAATAACGAAACTGAAACGCTTAAGGCTGTTCGTTCTATGGGGATTGATGTTTTCTTAGGACAGCGGGCGGAGAATATTAAGGGTGCGGATTTGATCATCTACACAGCCGCAGTGCTTGACGACAATCCTGAGCTTGTCGCTGCAAGGGAAAGCGGAGCGGAGGTGGTTGAGCGCAGTGAAATGTTAGGGCTTATCACAAGGCTTTTTGATAGAGCAATATGTATAAGCGGCACTCACGGCAAGACTACAGCTTCATCTATGCTTACGCAGATTTTTTTAGAGGAAAGTATAGATATTTCCTGTGTAATAGGCGGAAAGCTCAAGTCGATAGGCGGTTCAGGGAGATTTGGCAAGAGCGACATTTTAGTCTGCGAGGCTTGCGAATTTAAGGATCACTTCTTAAAGCTAAGTCCTGACACGGCGGTGATTTTAAATGTTGACGCAGACCACCTTGACTATTTCGGAACGCTTGACAATGTAAAAAAATCCTTCAGAGCTTTTGCAAGTATGGCTTCCAAAAGAGTGATAATAAACGGAGATGACAAAAACACTGTTGAAGCACTTAAGGGGATTGACAAGGAGATTATTACATTTGGATTTTCGAGAGAAAATGATTACTCGGCTGAGATTTTGGAAACCAAAGGGCTTCGCACAATTTTCAGGCTTTACTGCAAAGGCGAGTCGATTGACGATATGGCGATATATGTTCCGGGCAGACACAATGTGCTTAACGCTCTGGCAGCTATAGCAGCGGCAAGGAGCGAGGGAGTTTCCTATGATGGAATTTCAATGGGACTTCAGGTTTTCAGAGGAACGATAAGGCGGTTTGAGAAAATTGGAGAGGTAAACGGCGTCACGGTGATTGACGATTACGCTCACCACCCGACCGAGATTGCTTCTACGCTTACGGCGGCGAGGTCGCTTGATTACAAGCGTGTGTGGGTTCTCTTTCAGCCGTTCACCTATTCGAGAACTGAAATGCTGATGGACGATTTTGTTTCGTCGCTCTCGATCGCGGATAGGGTGGTGCTTACCGATATTATGGGAAGCCGCGAGAGGAATGAGCATGGTATTTATACCGAGCAGCTTGGCAGGAAAATTCCTGGTGCAAAGTGGTTTGACACTGAGCATGAATTGGCGGATGCTCAAAGTGCCGAGCAAAAGCAGTTTAATTTTGAACAGGTAACGGATTATTTAGTCGAAAACGTACAGCAAGGCGATATGGTAATAACGATGGGCTGCGGCGATGTCTATAAGGCGGCTGTAATGCTCGTTGAAAAACTTCAGAAGGGGATGTTAAAATGAGAGAAAAGATCAGTGAAACCGAGCGCAAGACTTATGAATTTATCCGTGAGAGATTAGCGGAGGGTTATCCGCCCAGCGTTCGTGAAATTTGCGAGCATTGTGGATTTAAGTCTACCTCTACCGCATACAGAGCGGTAAAGAATTTGACGGAAAAGGGTTATCTTGAAAAGCAGGATAATCTTAACCGTGCGATTAAGCTTGCAGGGCAGGTGTCTGTCAAGGTGCCGCTTGTCGGAACGGTGACGGCAGGTGCGCCTATTACAGCGATTGAGCAGATTACAGACTACATTGACTTTAATCCGACAAAGAACTATTCAAACGAGCTTTTTGCGCTTAAGGTCAGAGGCGAATCGATGATCAACGCTGCGATTTTGGACGGAGATATAGTTATAGCAGAGAAAACGGCGTTTGTAGACAACGGTGAAATTGCGGTGGTGCTTGTAGAGGGCGAGGAAGCTACAGTTAAACGTTTTTACAAGGAGAACGGGCACTATCGCTTGCAGCCTGAAAATGACACGATGAAGCCGATTATAGTTCAGAGTGCTTCTATTTTAGGAAGAGTTGTAGCGGTGGTAAGATATTTTTAGAGATAAAAGCCCAAGCTGTTCAATGCAGCTTGGGCGATAAAGGAATGACAAAACGAAATGAAAAAGAAAATATGTCACGGCTGTGGTGCGCAGTTAGATGAGGATATGAAAATATGTCCTTACTGTGGCAGGCTTGTTTCATCATCCTCACAGCAGGAAAATCGCTCTGCAAATTCACGCCGTGCGGCTGTGTCAAATGGAAATGTCAGGCAGAATCAAAGGAGAAATCTGCAGAGGACAAGCTACAGCAATGCGCCTCAGCGGCAGGCAAGGAATCCTCAGCAGCCTGTTTCGCAGACTTCACAAAAGCCTTTGAGCAAAAGAAAGCAAAAAAAGCTTCAAAAGCAGCAGAGGCGTTATGAGCGTGACGAAAAGCGGCAAAATCGTGCTATAATACTTAGGAGAATAGGCAAAATCGCAGCGGTCGCAGTGGTAATTGCGGCGATATATCTGGTGATATTCTTTGTGCAGGTTTTTAGAGTCAGGCTTTCAAGCTATGACTTTGAGAGCGAAATGACGATGTCAAAGGACAACTACGGTGAAGCGATAAGCGATTACTTTGAGGACGGAAGCTGGTCAGTGAATCCTTTTACGGGCAGCTGCACCTACAAAGGGACAAGCAAGCATGACGAGGAGTATGAGATCGTATTTTCCGTAAAATTAAAGGTGGAGGTTAAAAGCATAACGATAGACGGCGAGGAGGTTGACGACGACGCTGTTGAAATAAAAATGATGGGAATGTTTATTTAAAAGGAAAAGATATGGATAAAGAAAAGAAAGCAGGAATAAAGAAAAAAATAAAGCAGGGTCTAACTTATTCCGCTACACAGCGCACGATAGTTATACTTTTGCTTGTGGGGCAGCTTTTATTTATAGGGTATATGGTGGTATCTCTTGAGAGATACTCAATCAGACTTCAGATCTTCTTTCAGCTGTTAGCAGGGCTGATGTGTATTTATCTTATAAACAGAAGCACAAAATCTGAGTTTAAGATAAGCTGGCTTGCGCTGATGGTGGTATTTCCGCTGTATGGAGCGGTGATTTACTTTTTCTTGTCAAATCAGTATATGACAAGACTTATAAGGAAAAGCTATGCGTCTAAATTTGAAAGCACAAAAAAATGGCTTGTGCAGGACGAAATGGTTGACGAAAGCTTAAAGCGCACAGATATGGACGTTTACCGCTATTCGCACTATATGAACAGCTATGCTGGGTATCCGATTCAGCAAAACAGCGAGGTTACGTATTTCAAATCTGGTGAGGAGAAGCATCCAGTTATGCTTGAGGAGCTGAAAAAAGCTAGGCACTATATTTTTATCGAGATGTTCATTTTAGCTCAAGGCTCTATGTGGGACGAGATACTTGAGGTTCTGACGGAAAAGGTTAAGCAGGGTGTTGAGGTTCGGCTATTGTATGACGGAATGGGTTCGTCGGCTCTTTTGCCTCGAAAGTATGACAAGAAGCTCCGTGAGATTGGAATAAAGGCTTCGGTTTTTCAGCCGTTCACGCCGTTTTTGTCGTCCATTCAAAACAACCGTGACCACAGAAAAATTATAGTCATAGACGGACACACAGGCTTTACAGGCGGAGATAATTTCGCAGATGAGTATGTAAACCGCATAGTTCGCTTCGGATACTGGAAGGACACTGCGGTTATGATAAAGGGGCAGGCGGTCTGGAATCTCACGATGATGTTCTTGCAGATGTGGGAGGTAAACCGTCCAACCGAGCTGGTGGCGGATTATGACAAATACAAGCCTGAACTGCACATGAGAAAAAAATATGAATCTGACGGATATGTACTGCCCTACGGAGATTCCCCGCTTGATAACGAGGACGTTGGAATGCTTACATATCTAAGCATAATAAATAGCGCAAAGGATTACTGTTACATTTCAACGCCGTATCTTATACCAGGTGAAGAAATGCTGTCTGCGCTCTGCTTTGCGGCAAAGCGCGGAGTTGACGTGAGAGTTATAGTTCCTGGAATACCTGACAAGTGGTATGTTAAGGTGCTTGGCGAAAGCTATTACAAGCAGCTTATTGAAGCAGGAATCAGGCTTTACGAGTATAACGGGTTTAATCATGCCAAGATGTTTGTTTCGGACGATATTAAGGCGACTGTAGGCACGATAAATCTTGACCACAGAAGCTTTTCGCTACATTTTGAGGACGCTTGCTTTCTTTACAATATGCCTGCGGTGATGGACGTTAAGGCGGATTTTGAGCATATGTTTAAAAACGAATGCAGAGAGCTGACTCTTGACGATTGCAATAACAGAAAGCTCTACAGGAGAATGTGCGCAGGGGCGATTAAGATAATCGAACCGATGCTGTAAAATGAGGACGTGAAATCTTTGAAAGCTATTAGTTTGTTTTCGGGTTGCGGCGGATTAGATTTAGGCTTTGAATATGCAGGCTTTGATATTCCTATTGCTAACGAATATGATAAGACAATTTGGAGTACATTTAAAATCAACCATCCTAAAACTCATCTTATTGAAGAAGATATAAGAAAAGTGAATGAGGCGGATTTCCCCGATGATGTTGATGGTATTATCGGGGGTCCGCATGTCAATCATGGTCAGAAGCTGGGGCTTTGCGCGGTATCGATGATGAACGTGGACAGTTATTTTTTGATTACATCCGAATACTTCGCAAGGTTAAGCCAAAGTTTTTCCTTGCAGAAAATGTAAGCGGTATGCTTGACAACAGGCACAATGAGGCAGTACAGAACATCATCAATCTGTTTGAAGAAAGCGGCTATGATGTTTCTCTGACGCTTGTAAATGCAAAGGACTACGGCGTTGCAGAGGAACGTAAACGTGTTTTCTATATCGGCTTTAGAAAAGATTTAGGGATTAAGTTTGATTTTCCTGTTGGTTCAACGGTTGATGATAGAAAAAAACTCACTCTTAGGGATACAATATGGGATTTGCAAGAAACTGCAGTTCCTTCTGCCGAAAAAAATCATCGTAATCCTTCATCTGTTAATAATAATGAATACTTCACTGGGGAATACTCACCCATTTTTATGAGTCGTAACAGAGTAAAATCATGGGATGAGCAAGCGTTTACAGTTCAGGCATCGGGCAGACAGTGCCAGTTGCACCCGCAAGCACCTAAGATGATTAAAGTTGGAAAAAATGATTGTCGCTTTGCGGAAGGTAAAGAGCATTTATACCGCCGTATGACCGTCAGAGAGGTCGCAAGAATACAAGGCTTTCCAGATGATTTCAAATTTATCTATGAAAACGTAAATGATGGATACAAAATGATTGGAAACGCTGTACCTGTTAATCTTGCATTTGAAATAGCGATAGCAATCAAAAAAGAATTGGAGGCAATATAATGAGTTCAAAGAGCAACGATCAGGGCAGAGCGTTTGAATATGCCTGCATTTTGAAATTGAAAGATAGAATAGCAGAAAAGCGGTCTGTTACTGTTGACGAGGAATCTGTTTCGGCAGCCCGCAGAGCATGGAAAACGCAAGGCGAAGCATTCACGTCTTAGCTCCAAGATTGACTTCGGAGCAAAATGGTATTGTCTGCCTTGTGCGGATTGCTATTGGGACGTCATTAAGCCGATATTTGCAAGATTGCAGTCTCTCAAAGAAGAAAAAGTGGCTTGGCACGATATGCCTGACAAAGAGAATAGTGTATATCTTCCGATAGTCGATGCCTTCATCAAGGAAATGAACAGAGCCTATAAAGCTGACAGCACCATTCCGGCAAGATTGATCTCTTATCTGCTCGGTATCCGTGACTTCTACAAGGTCGTGACCATCGACAAAAAGCAGCTTACCGAGTTTCAGTCCTTCAATCTCCGAGGAGAACTGAACAATGACGGCAAAAAGACGAAAGCTACATTGATTATCCCGAAGGCCGATCTGCCGACAGAGATCATCGCATTACGATTCAAGCCTAATTCCAAAAGCACAGCTGAATTATACCTGAATAATGGTTGGTCGCTCTCTTTTAGAATACATAATGCTTCTACTATCGTTGAGCCTTCTTTAAAATTTGACATTCAGTTTTTAGGTGTGCCTGCAAATATTATTACGGTTAATTGTAGGTGGAAATAACTCAAAACCGCTTCGGTTGTATAAACGAAGCGGATTTTAATTACTTATATTATGTCAAAAAACAACTACTTAACCATCTTCATGGAAATATCAAACGCCTTGACTGAATGTGTCAGCGCACCTAAGGAAATTATATCCACTCCCGTGGCGGCGATTTGAGCAATGCTTTGCTCGGTGACGTTGCCTGAAGCTTCAAGAGCGGCTCTGCCGTTTGTTATTTTGACAGCCTCGCTCATCTGCTCACAGCTCATGTTGTCAAGCATGATAATTTCACAGCCTGAGTCAAGTGCTTCGCTTAACTCATCTAGGTTAGATACCTCAACTTCAATTTTGACGGTGTGTCCCATTTTTTCACGCAGAGCCTTTACTGCGGCAGTGATTGAGCCATATGCGTCAAGGTGAGTGTCCTTGAGCATTGCGCAGTCGGAAAGGTTGTAGCGGTGGTTTTTGCCGCCGCCTACAGTAACGGCATACTTTTGGAAAATTCTTAGCCCTGGGAGCGTCTTGCGAGTGTCGGCAACGCTTGCGGACGTTCCCTCGCAAAGCTTGACGCAGCGGGCAGTCGCAGTGGAAATTCCCGACATATGCTGCAAAATGTTAAGCGCAGTCCGCTCACCCTTCAAAAGCGCACGGGTGTGAGCGGTGATTTTCGCAATTATATCTCCGTGTTTAACCTGCTGTGAATCGTGAATTAAAATCTCAAAGCTTGCGAACGGGTCTAAAATCGTAAAAACACGCAGAGCTATGTCAATTCCGCAGAGTATGCCGTCAGCCTTTGCGACATACTGCGCCGTGCTTATCTTGTCCTCGTCAATGAGATAGTCGGTAGTCACGTCAATGTAGTTTATGTCCTCTGCTAGTGCGGCTTTTATCATATCGTCAATTTGAAACTGCATCAATTTCATCTGTAAATCTCCTTATTTGTCAGGTACTTCAAACAGCGGCTGTATTCCCTCGCTGTTCGAGCAGATTTTAAACGCTTCGCTTAATATAATGTACGCTACAGTCGCTAAGCTTCTCGCTTCAACGTAGTCGCGGTCTATGCGGAAGCTGCCGCTGTCAAGCACAGTCATAATATCCGTAACCTCCTCAAGCCCTGTCATAAGTCCGTCAACATTTGGAATTACGAAGTAGGTTGACTGCATTATTCTACGGATTTTTGTGCGATAGCCGTGAGGAATTTTCGGCGAATTTTCGTTTAGTTCAAAGTCATACGGCGCAAAAGCTTTTTCACAGTCCTTGGCGGAATTGTTTATCTGAACAGCCGCACGGCGTGAAAAGACATGAGCTTCAAGCAACGAGTTGCTTGCTAAGCGATTGTTTCCGTGAACTCCTGTGCAGGAGCATTCTCCGCAGGCGTAAAGGCGGTTTATCGTAGTTTTGGAATTTTCATCAACCTTTATTCCGCCCATAAGATAGTGCTGGCAGGGGTAGATAGGTATCATATCTGTAGTCATATCAAAGCCTGCGTCAAGCAGATTTTTGTAAATCATAGGAAAACGCTTCTTGATAAATTCAGCATCCTTGTGAGTTATGTCAAGGTAAAATTTGTCGCTGCCTGTCCGCTGTGACTCAAAGATAATCGAGTGGGAAACTACATCTCTCGGCGCAAGCTCAAGCCGCTTGTCGTAAAGGTGCATAAAGCGTTCACCCGCACAGTTTTTAAGATATGCGCCCTCGCCTCTTACCGCCTCTGAAATCAGAAAGCATTCGCGAGTGTGGCGGTTGCTGAAGGCAGTCGGGTGAAACTGTATGTAGCAGAGATTTTTAATTTCTGCTCCAAGGCGATAAGCCATAGCGATTCCGTCGCCTGTTGCAATCGCCGAATTTGTGGTGTATTCATAAACCCTGCCGATACCGCCTGTGGCAAGCACGGCAAAGTGAGAATTTGCAGTGATAAGCTCATCGTCCTTTAGAACTAAAAATGAAAAGCCGGTCGGAGTTTTTGCCATATCGCAGACGAGAGTATTCTCCCATATGGTCACATTTTCAAGAGCCTGAACGCTTCTGAGCAGCGTGGTTTCGATTTCATAGCCTGTAGAATCAGCGTGGTGGAAGATACGGTGCATACTGTGACCGCCCTCTAGTGTGCGGTGGTATTCGCCGTCAGGGGTTTTGTCAAAATCTGCGCCAAGCTCAATAAGCCTGCCGATGTCAAGGTGCGCTTCGTTTACTAATATATCGGTTGTCACAGGGTTATTTTCGTAGCCGCCTGCAACAAAGGTGTCGTGCTTGTGGTTTTCGGGCGAATCGGTCGGCGAGTTGTAAACTCCAGCAATTCCGCCCTGCGCAAGAGAGGAGTTGCAAAGGGTAAGCTCACGCTTCGCTATTACGAGAACATTTAAATCACGAGATAAATTATATGCGCAGTAAAGCCCTGCTGCTCCTGCACCTGTAATGATAACGTCAAAATTATTCATTAAGCTCATTCCCTTTTAAGCGGCTTTCCTTTACCGCTGCATTTTCTACCCTTTAAAGGATATACTTATTCTATCATAACACATATTTAGCCTTTTTTCAATGGTTATTTTGTTAATATTGTATATTTTGCGTTTGGTATTTTACAAAAATCAGAGTTGAATTTTCAGCGGTAAAAAGCGACAAGAATCTGTGCACCAAGCTAGTTTTTCGGAAAAAAGGCTGCACAAAAGTGTAAATATTTTGTAAACATTAAGAAAACTTTTGTTATCACACTTGAAAAAATATCGGGAATATAGTATAATAAATCTTGCGTGACTGCACTGGATATATATAATAATGTATCCAGAATGATATGCGATGAAGCGGGAGGTTGCCGATAAGTGCGTCGGGTAATTTCCGCCGAGTATGTCCGATTTTAAACCGGGCGGCTGTGACAACAAAGCGCTGTGTGCGCCGTACTTCTTGCGATAGGCAAAACGTTGTGAGCAATCAGGCTTGCGAATGTGTTGGTCTTTGAGGCTTAAACGGGTTCGTTTGTGTGAAGGAAAGCTTTTGCAGGATGAGTTTTGCTTTTGGTATGGCAGCAGGAGTCTTTATTTTAAGTCCGTAAAGAGTTTGAAGGCTTTCGGAATTTTTTTATGAGGATACCGTGAAACACACGGGTCGGTTGTTAGTTGCAGAAAAAAGTCCCCGTACAATTTTATATTACGCACAAGGAGGCGATTTTAATGGCAGTCAATGAAAGAATAAGAATCAAGATTAAAGGCTATGAGCATGCAACTGTAGATCAGGCGGCAGCCAAGGTTGTAGAAGTGGTTAAGCGTTCAGGAGCAAAGGTTTCAGGACCTATACCGCTGCCTACAGACAAGGAGGTCGTAACTGTACTTCGTGCGGTTCATAAGTATAAGGACAGCCGTGAGCAGTTTGAAATGAGAACTCACAAAAGACTTATTGATGTAATCAGACCTACAAAGGAAACTACATCGTATCTTGAAAATCTTGAACTTCCTGCCGGAGTAAGCATCGTAATGGAAATCAAGTAATTTCCAAAAGAGATTGCAGGCAATCTCGCAGCGAAGCTGCTCGCAGGTCATGTTGGGTAAGCCCCAACCAATAACCATTTTTAGGAGGAAAGAAAAATGCAGAAAGGTATCATCGGAAGAAAAATCGGCATGACGCAGATTTTCGATGAAGCGGGAAGGGTTATTCCCGTGACTGTCGTTGAAGCAGGTCCTTGCGTTGTCGTTCAGAAGAAAACAGTCGAGAACGATGGCTATGACGCAGTACAGCTGGGCTTTGGCGACATCAGAGCCAAGAGGGTAAACAAGCCCTTGCAGGGTCATTTTAAGAAAGCAGACGTTGCGTTTAAGAGAACGCTTAAGGAGTTTCGCTTTGACGACTGCAGCGCTCTGGACGTAAAAGGAATTGTAAAGGCTGACATCTTTGCTGTAGGCGACATCGTTGATGTAAGCGGTACAAGCAAGGGTAAAGGCTACGCAGGAACAATCAAGCGTTATAACGGACGCAGACTTAAGGAATCCCACGGTTCAGGTCCTGTACACAGACACGCTGGCTCAATGGGAGCCTGCTCGTCGCCCTCAAGAATTTACAAGGGCAAGAAGATGCCGGGACACATGGGAGCTGAAAAGGTAACGATTCAGAACCTTGAGGTTGTAAAGGTAGACGCTGAGAATAATCTTATCGCAATAAAGGGAGCTGTTCCAGGTCCTAAGAACGGAACGGTTACAATTGTAGATTGCGTTAAGAAGGCTTAAAGGAGGGAGAAATTAGTATGTCACAGATTTCAGTATTTGATATGAAAGGCAGTAAAGTATCCGACCTTGAGCTTGACGATAAAGTATTCGGAATAGAGCCTAACAAAACTGTAATGCACGCTATGGTGGTTAATTACCTTGCAAATCAAAGACAGGGCACACAGTCAACGCTTACCCGTTCAGAGGTTAGCGGAGGCGGAAGAAAGCCGTGGCGTCAGAAGGGTACGGGTCACGCCCGTCAGGGTTCGACGAGAAGCCCGCAGTGGACACACGGCGGAGTAGCGCTCGGACCTAAGCCCAGAAGCTACCGCTATTCCATCAACAAGAAAGAGAAAAGACTGGCGATGAAGTCGGCATTGTCCTCTAAGGTGCTTGACAGCGACATGATTGTTGTTGACGAGATCAAGGTGGAGGATTACAAGACCAAGACTGTAGTTGAGATGCTTAAGGCACTTGGCGTAGAGAAGAAAGCGCTTATTGTTACAGACGGCGCAGATAAGGTTCTTGTAAAGAGTGCGGCTAACATTCCTGGAGTTAAGACTACTACGGTAGGCACGCTTTCGGTTTATGACATTCTTAATTATGACAAGTTTGTCGTAGCAAAGGATGCTGTAGCTAAGATTGAGGAGGTATACGCATAATGGAGAAAATTGCTTCTGATATCATTATAAAGCCTATTATCACCGAGGATTCGATGGAACGCCTTGAGGATAAAAAGTACACCTTTAAAGTTGCGAAGAACGCTACAAAGGTGGAAATTGCAAAGGCTGTTGAGGAGCTTTTTGACGTAAAGGTTGCCAAGGTAAACACAATAAACGTCAAGGGCGAGAAGAAGAGAATGGGAAGATATGTCGGATACCGTCCTGATTGGAAAAAAGCTATCGTAACGCTTGAGGGCGACAAGACAATTTCATTCTTTGATGGAATGATCTAAGATCCCGATTAAAGAGAAACACTATTTTAAGGAGTGAAATTAAATGGCAATAAAGAGCTATAAGCCTACTACTCCCGGAAGACGTGGGATGACTGTCGTCGATTATTCGGGACTTAGCAAGGTCGCTCCCTGCAAGAGCCTGTTAGAGCCGCAGAAGAAGCACAGCGGAAGAAACAGCTATGGCAGAATTACAGTTCGTCACAAGGGCGGCGGAGCAAAGAGAAAATATCGTGTAATTGATTTTAAGAGAAACAAGCTTGATATGGACGCAACAGTTCTTACCTTGGAATATGATCCGAACAGAACGGCGTTTGTTGCGCTTGTTGAGTATACTGACGGCGAGAAGAGATATATCATAGCTCCAGAAGGACTTAAGGTCGGAGATGTGGTAAGATCAGGAGCGTCGGCTGATATCAAGCCTGGAAACGCACTTGCGCTTTCAGATATTCCCGTAGGTACGTTTATCTACAACATTGAGCTTAACCCTGGTAAGGGTGCGCAGCTTGTACGTGCTGCTGGAAATACCGCTCAGCTGATGGGTAAGGAGGACAAGTACGTTCTTGTAAGACTTCCTTCAGGTGAGATGAGGAGAATTCCAAGCAAATGTATGGCTTCTATCGGTCAGGTGAGCAACATCGACCATGGAAATGTTAACATCGGCAAGGCTGGAAGAAAACGTCATATGGGCGTAAGACCTACTGTAAGAGGTTCGGTAATGAACCCGAACGACCACCCGCACGGCGGCGGTGAGGGAAAAGCACCTGTAGGACGTCCAGGACCTGTTACACCGTGGGGCAAGCCTGCGCTGGGCTACAAGACACGTTCCAAGCATCATCGTTCCGATAAGTATATCGTGAAACGCAGAAACGGAAAGTAATGCTGAAAGGAGGCAGATGATACATGGGAAGAAGTGTAAAGAAGGGACCTTATGTCGAGGAATCCCTTATGAAGAAGGTAACAGCATTAAACGAAGCAGGTGAAAAGAGAGTTGTCAAGACATGGAGTCGTGCCTCGACAATTTTCCCTGAGTTCGTTGGTCATACATTCGCAGTTCATGACGGAAGAAAGCATGTGCCGGTTTATGTCACAGAGGATATGGTAGGACACAAGCTCGGCGAGTTTGCTCCGACAAGAACATTCAGAGGTCATGCCGGTTCAAAGACATCGAACAACGGCAAAAAGTAGGAGGAACTTAAATGGAAGCAAAGGCAATAGTTAAAAGTGCGAGAATCGCTCCCAGAAAGGTTCAGATTGTGCTGGATCTTATCAGAGGAAAGGATTACGAGCTTGCGCTTGCAATAGTTGAAAATACGCCAAAGGCTGCCTGTGAATATCTTGATAAGCTTCTGAAGTCCGCCGCTGCAAACGCTGAAAACAACCACAACATGGATAAGAATAATCTTTATGTTGCTGAGTGCTACGTTTGCCCAGGACCTGTAATGAAGAGAATCAGACCAAGAGCGCAGGGCAGAGCCTACAGAATTTTAAAGAGAACATCGCACATCACCGTTGTTCTTAAGGAAAAGGAATAAGCGAGGAGGTAAACTTATGGGCCAGAAGGTCAATCCACACGGACTGCGTGTCGGTGTTATAAAAGATTGGGATTCCCGTTGGTTTGCAGGCAAAAAGGACTTCGGTGATACTCTCGTAGAGGATTATGAAATCCGCGAGTTTATTAAGAAGAAAATCAACACAAGATCTAAGAATCCCACAAGCAAGACTATATATGCAGGAGTTCCCAAGATTGAAATTGAAAGATTCGGCGACGCTGACGGAGAACAAAAGATTAAGATTTACGTTCACTGCGCAAAGCCTGGTCTTGTAATCGGCAAGGGCGGCGCAGAAATCGAGAAGCTTCGTGTCGACATTGAAAAGCTGACGGGGAAAAAGGTTCTTATCTATATAGTTGAGGTTAAGCAGCCTGATGTAAATGCGCAGCTTGCAGCTGAAAAAATTGCGCATGATCTGGAGGACAGAGTTTCCTTCCGCCGTGCGACAAAACAGGCTATCGGACGTGCAATGAAGCTTGGCGTCAAGGGAATCAAGACAAGAGTAAGCGGACGCTTGGGCGGTGCTGAAATTGCAAGAGCGGAAACCTATCACGAGGGAACAATCCCGTTGCAGACTATTCGTGCAGATATAGATTACGGTTTTGCAGAAGCTCATACCACATACGGCAAGATCGGCGTAAAGGTATGGATTTATAAGGGCGAGGTTTTCAGGGAGGAAGCTAACAATTCCGACAGAAGAAACGACAGAAAGCCTAGAAGAAGAAACGATGACAGACGTCAGGGCGGAAGAAGAAGCGACCGCCGTGGCGGCGCAAATAGAATAGAAGGAGGTAACAAATAATGCTGCTTCCTAAGAGAGTAAAGTACAGAAGAGTACACAGAGGAAGAATGAAGGGAAAGGCTAACAGAGGAAATACCGTCACATACGGTGAGTACGGACTTCAGGCGCTTGAGCCTTCGTGGATAACTTCTAATCAGATTGAGGCTGCTCGTGTTGCTATGACGAGATATATCAAGAGAGGCGGACAGGTCTGGATCAAGATCTTCCCCGACAAGCCAGTAACAAAGAAGCCGCTTGAAACCCGTATGGGTAAAGGTAAAGGCACACCTGAGTACTGGGTAGCCGTAGTAAAGCCCGGCCGTATAATGTTTGAGCTTGCTGGAGTAAGTGAAGAAACAGCGCGTGAGGCTATGCGTCTTGCTGCGCACAAGCTTCCGATCAAGTGCAAGTTCGTCAAGAAAGAAACGGATGGTGAACAGTAATGAAAGCAAGCGAATTAAGAGAACTATCGGATGTAGAGCTTGAACAGAAGCTCTCAGAGCTGAAGCAGGAGCTTTTTAACCTTCGTTTTCAGCACGCTGTCAACCAGCTTGAAAACCCTATGAGAATCAAGGCTGTAAAGAGAGATATTGCACGTGTAAAAACTGTTCTCAGCAGCAGTGAAAACGCTTGAAGGGAGGACTTGCAGTGAGCGAAAGAAATTTAAGAAAAACAAGAGTCGGCAAGGTTGTATCCGATAAGATGGATAAGACAATAGTAGTAGCTATCTCGGACAACGTAGCGCATCCTCTCTATAAGAAGATCATAAAGAGAACTGTAAAGCTTAAGGCGCATGACGAAAACAATGTGTGCAGGATAGGCGATAAGGTTGAGATTATGGAAACAAGACCGCTTTCAAAGGACAAGAGATGGCGTCTTGTAAAGGTGATCGAGCAGGCAAAGTAAGCCTTAAGGTCACAAATGTTCACAGCCGCAAAATTTTATGTAGCTTCGTCTAGCTTGGAGCGGAATTTATGCGGCAAATAATGATTTGATTTTTGAAAGGAGGAACGCACTGTGATTCAAATGCAGACTCACCTTAAGGTAGCAGATAACTCCGGAGCAAAGGAGCTTATGTGTATTAAGGTGCTAGGCGGTTCACGCAGAAGATATGCAAACATCGGCGACGTTATAGTTGCTTCTGTAAAAAAAGCAACTCCGGGCGGACTTGTTAAAAAAGGCGATGTTGTAAGAGCAGTAATCGTTCGTTCAGCCAGCGGTTTGAGAAGAGCAGACGGAACATATATCCGTTTTGACGAAAACGCTGCTGTAATAATAAAGGAAGACAAAAACCCAAGGGGAACGAGAATTTTCGGGCCCGTAGCCAAGGAGCTTCGCGAAAAGGATTATATGAAGATACTTTCGCTTGCTCCCGAAGTACTTTGATTAGGAGGAGTCGTTAAATGAGTAAGGTTCATGTAAAAACTGGCGACACCGTAGTAGTTCTTTCCGGAAGGAACAAAGGACAGCAGGGTACTGTAATGGCTGTTTCCCCGAAGGAAGGCAAGGTAATCGTTGAGGGATTAAACAAGGTTAAGAAGCACGTAAAGCCCCGTTCGGCGGCTGAGCAGGGCGGCATAGTTGAAGCGGAGGGCGCAATGTACTCTTCAAAGGTTCAGCTCGTATGCCCTAAGTGCGGCAAGACTACAAGAGTCGCTCACAGGATTCTTGAGGACGGCTCCAAGGTCAGAGTTTGCAAAAACGAAGGCTGCGGAGAGGAATTTTAATTAAGGAGGAGATATTACGATGGCAAGATTAAAAGATTATTATGTTTCAGACGTAGCTCCTGCCCTGATGAAAAAGTTCGGTTATCAGAACGTAATGCAGATTCCTAAGCTTGACAAGGTTGTTGTCAACGTAGGCTGCGGAGCGGATAAGGACAATAAAAAGGTTATCGACGCTATCATGACAGATTTAGCGGCAATCACAGGTCAAAGACCTGTAGTGTGCAGAGCTAAGAAGTCAGTTGCTAATTTCAAGCTCAGAGATGGTCAGATAATCGGCGTCAAGGTTACGCTAAGAGCGGACAGGATGTACGAATTTGTAGACAGACTGTTTAACGTAGCGTTCCCTAGAGTACGTGATTTCAGAGGAATAAGCTCAAACAGCTTTGACGGAAGAGGAAACTATTCCACAGGTATCAAGGAACAGCTGATTTTCCCTGAAATTGAGTATGACAAGATAGATAAGGTACGCGGCATGGATATAAACTTTATCACTACCGCAAAGACGGACGAAGAGGCTAAGGAGCTGCTTGAGCTTCTCGGCGCACCGTTCGCTAAGTAAGAAAGAGAGGGTATTATAATGGCAAAGAAAGCTATGATAAACAAGCAACAGGCTAAGCCTAAGTACTCTACCCGTGCTTACACTAGATGCAAGATTTGCGGAAGACCGCACGCTTATTTAAGAAAATACGGCATCTGCCGCATATGCTTCAGAGAGCTTGCGCATCAGGGAAAGATTCCTGGAGTTAAGAAGTCAAGCTGGTAATAAAAGGGAGGTTAATTTAGAATGCAGATTACTGATACAATTGCAGATTTGCTTACGAGAATCCGTAATGCAAGCACTGCAAAGCACGCAACAGTTGACATTCCCGCTTCTAACATGAAGAAGTCAATTACACAGATTCTTCTTGACGAGGGATACATCAAGGACTACAAGGTCATTGATGATGGTAAGCAGGGAATTATAAGAGTAACTCTAAAATACGATGAGAACAGAAACCCCGTTATTTCAGGCTTGAGAAGAGTTTCAAAGCCGGGTCTGCGTATTTATGCAGGATGTGATGAGCTTCCCAAGGTTATGAAGGGCCTTGGAATAGCTATCATCTCTACTTCAAAGGGAGTAGTTACCGACAAGAAAGCCAGAGAGCTTAACGTGGGCGGCGAGGTTCTCGCATTTATCTGGTAAGGAGGACAAAGGCATATGTCAAGAATTGGTATTAAGCCCATTGCAGTTCCTGCCGGAGTAGACGTTACAATCGGAAGCGACAACGTTGTAACGGTAAAGGGACCTAAGGGTACACTTACAAAGTCCTATAACAAGGACATGATTATTAAGCTTGCTGACGGCGTTATCACAGTAGAGCGTCCCAGCGAGGATAAAAAGCACAAGTCCCTCCACGGACTTACAAGGACGCTTATAAGCAACATGGTTACAGGTGTCACAGAGGGATACTCAAAGTCACTTGAGATTGTTGGAGTAGGATACAGAGCTACGAAGCAAGGCAAGAATGTAAATTTGACGCTTGGTTATTCGCATCCAGTAGTAATATCTGAAACAGATACAATCAAGCTTGACGTTCCTCAGCCGAATACCGTTGTGGTTTCAGGCATAGACAAGCAGGCGGTAGGTCAGTTCGCCAGCGAAATCAGAGGCAAGCGTCCGCCTGAGCCTTATAAGGGCAAGGGAATCCGCTACAGCGGCGAATATGTCATCCACAAGGAAGGCAAGGCCGGCAAGGGCAGCAAGAAGTAATTAAGAAGGAGAGAATAACAAATGATTAAAAAGATCGACAGATCAAAGGCAAGAGCCAAAAGACATTTCAGAGTTCGCAAGAAGATCAGCGGTACTCCAGAGTGTCCCCGCTTGAATGTATTCCGCTCCTCAAAGCATATATATGCTCAGATTATCGACGACAAGGCAGGCGTTACACTTTGCAGCGCATCATCATTGTCCAAGGACTTTGAAGGCAACGGCGGCAACAAGGAAGGTGCTCGCAAGGTCGGAAATCTGATTGCTGCGGCTGCGGCACAAAAGGGAATCACAAACGTTGTATTTGACAGAGGCGGATATGTGTTCCACGGACGTGTACAGGAGTTGGCAGAGGGCGCTCGCGAGGGCGGACTTAAGTTCTAGTAAGGAGGTTATACTTTTGGCTTTAATAGATGCTTCAACATTGGAGCTTTCCGAAAAGGTAGTTTCAATAAACAGAGTATCCAAGACGGTTAAGGGCGGAAGAATCATGAAGTTTTCAGCACTTGTAGTAGTAGGCGATGGAAACGGAATTATCGGCTTTGGTCTTGGAAAGTCGGGAGAAGTACCCGACGCTATCCGTAAGGGAATTGAGGACGCTAAGAAGAATCTTATAAAGATTTCGCTCAGAGGCTCGACGATTCCTCACGAGATTACAGGAAAATTCGGCGCAGGAGAGGTTTTGCTGATGCCTGCCGCACCTGGTACAGGAGTTATTGCCGGCGGACCAGTCAGAGCGGTGGTAGAGGCAGCGGGAATTAAGGACATAAGAACAAAGTCCTTGCGCTCAAACAATCCCTCTAACGTAGTCAGAGCGACATTTAACGGACTTGCAAATCTTAAGAGCGCAGAAGAAGTTGCTGCAAAGAGAGGCAAGACTGTAAAGGAAATTTTAGGTTAAGGAGGACAAGGCGATGGCAAATGTAAAGATAACACTCGTAAGGAGTTTAAATTCCTGCAAAAAGAATCAGATTGCAACCGCACAATCCCTTGGACTTCGTAAAATCGGGTCTGAAACAATACAGCCCGATAATGCACAGACGCAGGGAAAAATTAAGGTGATAAGCCACCTTGTAAAAGTAACAGAAGCGTAAGTTGGGAGGTGCAACAAATATGAAACTGCACGAATTATCACCTGCTCCAGGTTCTGTTAAGTCGCGTAAGATTGTCGGAAGAGGACATGGCACAGGACAGGGAAAAACAGCTGGAAAGGGTCATAAGGGACAGAACGCACGTTCAGGCGGCGGAGTCAGACCTGGCTTTGAGGGCGGACAAACGGCGCTTGCAAGAAGAACTCCTAAGCGTGGTTTTAATAACATTTTCGCAACCGAATATGCCGTAGTCAACGTATCGGATTTAGAAAAATTTGTCGAAGGCACGGTGGTAGATACCGAACTGCTCAAGGCGTCGGGACTTATCAAAAAGGAGCTTGACGGAGTAAAGATTTTAGGCGGTGGAGAGCTTACAAAGAGCCTCACCGTAAAAGCGGCTAAGTTTTCCGAAGCTGCCAAGGAAAAGATTGAAAAGGCAGGCGGGAAAGCCGAGGTGATGTAATAGTGATACAGACGTTAAAAAACGCTTGGGCAATACCTGAGCTTAGAAAAAAACTGCTGTACACATTACTGATCGTCATTGTATACAGAATCGGCGGAGCGATCCCCGTTCCATATCTGGATTCGGCGGTGCTGCAAAGCTGGTTTGAGGAGCAAAGCTCAAGCGGAAATATCTTCAGCTATTTAAACGTGCTTTCGGGAGATAATTTTTCAAAGGGTACGCTAATGGCATTGTCGGTTTCACCGTACATCAATGCCCAGATTATTATTCAGCTGCTGACCTACGCTCTTCCACCGCTGGAAAAGCTGGCTAAAGAGGGCATGGAGGGCAGAAAGAAGCTTGACAAAATCACGAGATATACAGCGCTTGCTATTTCAGTGTTCCAGGCGTGGGCATACTACCTAACGCTGAAGAATCAGACGAGCGCACTTATGTATACTTCAAGTAACGGAACATTTGCTAAGGTATTTTCTGAAATTGTAATTATCATGTGTTTCACAGCAGGTTCGTTCTTAACTATATGGCTGGGAAATCAGATTAGTGAAAAGGGAATAGGAAATGGTATTTCAATTCTGCTGTTCGCAGGAATTATCGCAAGACTTCCCTCAGACGTTATAAGAGACTTTGGATACATGAGTCTTGACGATACAAAGTATAAGATTTTAGTTCCGCTTCTCTATATCATCTACATTTTTATGATCGTGCTTATAGTATTTATGAACAATGCTGAAAGAAGGATTCCTATAGCATACGCTAAGAGAGTAGTCGGAAGAAAGCAGTACGGCGGACAGAATACCTACCTTCCTATAAAGGTTTCAATGGCGGGAGTTCTGCCGATAATCTTTGCAATGGCATTTATGTCGCTGCCGTCAACACTAGAGCTGTTTATCACTCCTAAGGAGGGCGGTATCTATGAGAAGATACTCAATGTTTTCAGCTACACTCACCCCGTATATGGAATTTTGTATTTCATTCTTATAATCGCATTTAACTATTTCTATGTTTCAATGCAGTACAATCCTGTAGAGATAGCCAACAATTTAAGGCAGGCGAACGGTTCAATCCCTGGCATACGTCCAGGTAAGCCTACAGTTGATTACCTCAGAAGAGTTATGTCAAAAATAACACTATTGGGAGCTTTCTTCTTAGGACTTATCGCACTGTTCCCGATTATCTATGGAGCTACAACAGGTTTGCAGGTTGCTATGGGAGGAACATCTATACTCATCGTAGTAAGTGTTGCTTTGGAAACGGCGAGAACACTCGAATCACAGATGATGATGCGTCATCACAAGGGATTTTTGGAATAATTATGCGAGGAGGAAAAAGCTATGAATTTGATTTTATTAGGAGCACCGGGTGCTGGAAAGGGTACGCAGGCGGAGGTTATCTGCAAGGAATTTAATATTCCTACCATTTCAACTGGAAATATGCTCAGAGCCGCCGTCAAGGAGGGCACTGAGTACGGACTTAAGGCAAAGGCTGCAATGGACGCAGGCGCACTTGTGTCGGACGAAATTGTAATTGGTATTTTAAAGGATCGCATTGCACAGGACGATGCTCAGAACGGCTTTATTCTGGACGGATTTCCAAGAACCGTACCGCAGGCTGAAGCTTTGGACGAAATGGGAGTTAAGATTGACAAGGTAGTCGAGATTTTCGTTCCCGATGAGAAGATTCAAAAGCGAATGAGCGGCAGAAGGGTTTGTCTTGACTGCGGAGCGACATTCCATACGGAGTATAATCCCCCGAAGCAGGAGGGCATCTGCGACTCTTGCGGCAAGGAACTTGTTGTTCGCAAGGACGATGAGCCTGAAACTGTAAAGAGCAGACTTAAAACCTATCATGAGCAGACCGCACCGCTTAAGGACTACTATGCGGCACAGGGAAAGCTTGTGAGCGTAGAGGGTCAGGAAGAGGTTGCTGACACATCAAGACTTGTGCTTGACGCGCTTAAGTAAGGTCAAGGCAGGAAGGAAGCGTAAAAATGATTTCTATTAAATCTCCAAGTGAAATTGAAAAGATGCGCAAGGCGGGCTTAATTACCGCCAGAGCGATTCTTGCGGCAGGAAAAGCTATCAGACCAGGTATGACTACCAAGGAGCTGGATACTGTCGTCAGAAAGTATATAACGTCGCACGGCGCAAAGCCAAGCTTTTTGGGATACGGCGGATTCAAAGGCTCAGCCTGCATATCCATTAACGATGTGGTAATTCACGGTATTCCTGGATCGCAGGTTATAAAGAACGGCGATATAGTGTCGGTGGACGTTGGAGCGTATATCGGAGGTTATCACGGAGATTCGTGCCGAACCTTTGCGGTCGGAGAGGTTTCCGATGAGGCGAAAGCACTTATGAAATCAACCGAGGAGAGCCTGCATCTTGCGATAAGCATGGTTAAGCCTGGTGTAAGGCTTGGAGATCTCGGAGCGGCAATACAAAAATACAATGAGGACAACGGCTACAGCGTAGTCAGAGAATTTGTCGGACACGGAGTGGGGCATGAGCTTCACGAGGACCCAGAGGTTCCGAACTTTGGCAAGGCAGGACACGGAGTAAGACTTCGCGAGGGCATGGTTATAGCGATAGAACCTATGATTAACCAGGGAACTGCCGCCGTAAAGGTTGAAAAGGACGGATGGACGACAAGGACTGTGGACGGCAAGCTGTCCGCTCATTTTGAACACACAATAGCTGTTACAAAGACGGGCTGTATAATACTTACAGACCCTAATGAGTAACAAGGCAGTCCCTCAAGGGAAACGTTGCTTACCTAAAAGGGCGGTTTGATATGGCAATACCGCACAATAAAGCTTTGCGCGGCATTGCTTTAATGCAAACACATTTCACCTGCCAAAGCTAAAGCTTGAAAAGCTGATGAAGTTTAAAACCCAAAGCGAAGAATCGGCAGACCGAAGTCTATGACAGACCGCAGGTCGATATTCCAGAAAGGAATGTGGATTTTAATATGTCAAAGGAAGATGTAATAGAGCTTGAAGGAATTGTGACAGAGGCTTTGCCAAACGCTTCATTCAGAGTGGAGCTTGCAAACGGACACAAGATTCTAGCGCAAATTTCAGGAAAGCTCAGAATGAATTACATTCGTATAGTACCTGGAGATAAGGTGACGGTGGAGATGTCGCCGTATGACCTTACAAAGGGAAGAATAACGTGGAGAGCTAAGTAAAGGCTTTCCGTCATAAGCAAACAGAAAGCCTAGAAGCTTTCGAGAAGGATTTGAAGGAGGTATTTCAAATGAAAGTAAGACCTTCAGTTAAGCCCATGTGTGAGAAGTGCAAGGTAATTAAAAGAAAAGGCAAGGTAATGGTTATCTGCCAGAATCCTAAGCACAAGCAGCGTCAGGGATAACAAAGAAAATTTGGAGGTGCAGCTATAATGGCTCGTATTGCAGGTATTGACTTGCCTAAGGAAAAGAGAGTTGAAATCGGACTCACTTACATTTATGGTATTGGTCAGAAAACATCCGCAAAGATTCTTGCAGCAACAGGCGTCAACCCCGACACCAGAGTTAAGGATTTGTCTGAGGACGACGTATCCAAACTGCGTGAATATATTGATCAGAATTTAACTGTTGAGGGCGACCTCAGAAGAGAAACAGCACTCAACATCAAAAGACTTGTTGAAATCAACTGCTACAGAGGCATTCGTCACAGAAAGGGACTTCCTGTAAGAGGACAGAGAACCAAGACAAACGCAAGAACCCGCAAGGGACCTGTAAAGACGATTGCAAACAAGAAGAAGTAAGGAGGGACTAAGAGAACATGGCTCAGACTAAAAAGACTATTCGCCGTCGTCGCGAAAGAAAAAATATCGAACAGGGACAGGTTCATATCCAGTCCACCTTTAATAACACGATTGTAACAATTACAGATATGCAGGGAAATGCTATTTCATGGGCGTCAGCAGGCGGCTTAGGCTTCCGCGGCTCAAAGAAAAGCACACCCTTTGCTGCTCAGAGTGCGGCTGAAACAGCTGCAAAGGCAGCTAAGGAGCATGGTCTTAAGACGGTTGAGGTTTATGTAAAGGGACCTGGAGCAGGAAGAGAAGCTGCAATCCGCGCGCTTCAGTCTGAGGAGCTTGAGGTAAGACTTATCAAGGACGTTACTCCTATTCCTCATAACGGATGCCGCCCACCTAAGAGAAGACGTGTATAAGCATTTGAGTTAGTTTTTATTCTCAAAGTCGAACAGACGGAGATAAACCGCAGAGGTTCGATATAACATTGAAAAAACGGAGGTATTTTATATTATGGCAGTAAACAGAAAGCCTATACTGAAAACCTGCAGAGAGCTGGGAATCAGCCCCGCAGTTATGGGAGTTTCAAGGGAAACCAAGAGAAATCCCAATGCAGGAAAGAGAAAGAAAGTATCCGAATACGGAATGCAGCTTAATGAAAAGCAGAAGCTGAGATTTATCTACGGCGTGCTTGAGGGACAGTTCAGACGTATCTATGAGGACGCTAAGAAGATGGACGGACAGACGGGTGAAAATCTTATCACTCTTTTGGAGCTTAGACTTGATAACGTAGCGTTCAGAATGGGTATGGCACTTACAAGACGTGAGGCTCGTCAGCTTGTTACGCACGGACATTTTCTTGTAAATGGTAAGAGAGTGGATATTCCCTCCTACAGAGTAAAGGTCGGAGATGTGATCGCACTTTCTGAAAAGAGCAAAAAGAGCGAAAAATTCAAGCAGATTATTGAGAACGTGTCAGACAGACTTATTCCGACATGGCTTGATGCCGATAAGGCAAACCAGACGGCAAAGGTTCTGCGCGTCCCTGTAAAGGATGACCTTGATTACGAGGTTGAGGAGCACCTCATCGTCGAGCTGTATTCAAAATAATATTTTTTACAGCGTATCATTTTGCAAACATCCAAATGTAAACGTAAAAACCACAAAAAGTTTTATAAAACAGGAGGGTTTTAAATGCTTGAAAAAATCGAAAAGCCTGAAATTGAAACAGAAGAGCTTAAGAATAATGACGGAAGTTACGGACGTTTCGTTCTTGAGCCGCTTGAGCGTGGCTATGGAATAACACTTGGCAACAGCTTAAGAAGGGTACTGCTCTCCTCGTTACCGGGTGTTGCCGTTACCTCTGTAAAGATTGACGGAGTACAACACGAGCTCACGACAATTCCGGGAGTAAGGGAAGATGTAACGGAAATCATCCTGAATCTCAAGGGACTTACAGCAAGGCTGTACGGTGAAGGTCCTAAGACCATATATATAGAAGCAGAAGGCGAATGTGAGGTTAAGGCAGGCGACATAAAGGCGGATTCAGAGGTAGACATTCTGATTCCCGATATGCACATTGCAACTCTTGCGGCAGGCGCCAAGCTTTATATGGAAATTGTAATCGACCGCGGCAGAGGCTATGTTTCCGCTGAAAAGAACAAGTCCCTGACCCCAAATGCGCCATTAGGTGTAATTGCAGTAGACAGCATTTACACTCCGGTGCTTAAGGTAAACTATACGGTAAACAATACCCGTGTCGGACAGATAACGGACTATGACAAGCTTATACTTGAGGTCTGGACGGACGGCACAATTTCCGCAAAGGAAGCCGTGTCAATGGCTGCCAAGCTGCTTACAGAGCATCTTAATCTCTTCATTGACCTTTCAGATGAAACAAGCGTTGTAGAGATTATGGTTGAAAAGGATGACAAGGACAAGGAAAAGAATCTCGAAAAGACAATCGAGGAGCTGGATTTGTCGGTACGTTCGTTCAACTGTTTAAAGCGTGCGGGAATCAATACCGTAAATGATTTGATTGAGAAATCCGCTGAGGAAATGATGAAGGTTAGAAATCTAGGTAAGAAATCGTTTGACGAGGTTAAGGAGAAGCTTCATTCGTTAGGCTACGACCTCAGTTCGGAAGAAGATAATTAAGAGTAAGGAGTGAAAATCTATGCCAGGCGCAAGAAAGCTCGGAAGAACAAGCGACCACAGAAAAGCAATGCTCAGAGCTATGGTTACTTATCTTTTAGAGAACGGTAAGATTGAAACAACTGTAACAAGAGCCAAGGAAGTCAGCGCAATGACTGAAAAAATGATAACTCTCGGCAAGTCGGGAGATCTTCATGCAAAGCGTCAGGTTCTTTCGTATGTAACAAAGGAATCTGTAGTCAAGAAGCTTTTTGACGAAATTGCACCGTCATATGAGGGACGTAACGGAGGATACACACAGATTATCAAAATCGGTCCTAGACGTGGAGATGCGGCTGAAATGGCTATAATCAAGTTGGTTTAATACAAAAATTTACGACCCTCGTGAAAAAGCGGGGGTCTTTTTGTTTTGAAAGCCGTTTTTAAATTGACATAAAAATCAGAGCAAAAGCAAAGGCTCCCGAAAGTATTTTTCAGGAGTCTTTTGTCCGTCTTAAGCAGAATATGTGTGCGCATAAGCTGCTTAAGCGAGCTTTTTTTATTTTGAAGGTATTATCTTAAACCATAAGATCGCATACTAAATTTGCAAATTCAACGGGATTTTCAATGCTGAGTCCCTCAATGAGCCTTGCCTGCGAATAGAGCAGCTTGGTGTAGTCGGCGAGCTTGTCCTTGTCGTCGGCGTAAAGTGCTTTGAGCTTTTCAAATATCGGGTGTGAAGCGTTTAGCTCAAGGCATTTTTCAGCCTTAACCTCCTTGCCCTCGTTTTGCGGCATTGAATTAAGCACCTTTTCCATCTCAATTGTAACCTGACCCTCTGATGAAAGGCATACAGGGTGGCTCTTGAGCTTTGTCGAAAGCTTAACCGCGCTAACCTTGTCGCCGAGAGTTTCTTTCATAAAGTCAAACATTTCCTTGCTTTCCTCTGAGGTTTTCTTGTTTTCTTCCTTTTCCTCATCGGTTTCAAAGTCTGCGTCTCCATCGGTGATTGACTTAAAAGGCTTGTCCTTGTAATTCATCATAACCTTAATCGCAAACTCGTCAACGTCCTGAGTGAAGTAGAGAATTTCATAGCCCTTTTCCTTGACCTTTTCAAATACCGGCAGCATTTCAATTTTCGCCTGTGATTCGCCACAGGCATAGTAGATGCTTTCCTGCCCCTCTTTCATTCTGTCAACGTATTCTGCAAGCGTAGTTCTCTTTTCATCGTTAAATGACGAGGGGAACATCAGCAGATCCTCAAGCGTGTCCTTTGCGCTGCCGTAGCTCTGGTAAATTCCGAATTTAAATTGCAGTCCGAAAGCGTCATAGAACTTTTCATACTGCTCGCGGTCGTCCTTGAGCATTTTGGCAAGAGTGTTTTTAATCGAACGCTCAATGTTTTTCGCTATAATTTTAAGCTGTCTGTCGTGCTGAAGCATTTCACGTGAAATGTTGAGCGAGAGATCCTCTGAATCGACAAGACCCTTTACAAAGCTGAAATAGTCAGGAACTAAATCCGCACACTTTTCCATAATCATCACGCCGCTTGAATAAAGCTGCAAGCCCTTTTCGTAGTCCTTTGAATAGTAATCAAACGGAGCGTGAGAGGGAATGTAGAGAAGCGCATCGTATGTCGCAGTACCCTCGTTTTTGGAGTGAATGTGGGTAATCGGCGGCATATAGTCCATAAACTTTTCAGTGTAGAAGTTGTTGTACTCCTCGTCGGTAAGCTCGTTCTTGTTCTTTTTCCAGAGCGGGGTCATAGAGTTTATAGTTTCGTTGACAATATGCTTTTCGGGCTCTGCGTTTTCGTCCTCTGGATAATGGGTGTGTTCAACGTTCATCTTTATAGGGAAGCGAATGTAGTCGGAATATTTCTTGACAAGCGTCTGAAGCTGGTACTGGTCAAGATAGCGGCTGTATTTCTCATCGTCCGTATCGTCCTTTAGCGTTAATATAACGTCAGTACCAACGCTCTCCTTTTCGCACTCCTCAATCGTGTAGCCGTCAACGCCGTTAGAAGACCATTTGTATGCCTTGTCGCTGCCAAAAGGCTTTGTGATAACCGTAACCTCCTTTGACACCATAAAGGTTGAGTAGAAGCCTACTCCGAACTGCCCGATAATGTCAATGTCGTCCGCCTCGTTGTCGTTTTTAAACGCAAGCGAACCGCTGTTAGCGATAGTCCCCAGACAGCTGTCGAGATCCTCCTCGTTCATACCGATTCCGTTGTCTGAAATGGTAAGCGTGCCTGCCTCCTTGTCGGGAACAATCTGAATTTCAAAATCGTCCTTGCCCATTCCTACAGAGGTGTCGGTAAGCGATTTGAAATATAGCTTGTCTATAGCGTCGCTTGCGTTTGAAATTACCTCTCTTAAAAATATCTCCTTGTGCGTGTAAATCGAATTGATCATCATGTCCAAAAGACGCTTGGATTCCGCCTTGAACTCTCTTGTTTCCATAACTAATTACCTCCAAAATGAAATTTACTCTTGTTAGAATCATCATTTTTAGCACTCTTAACACTAGAGTGCTAAATCTATATATTATTATACACTTGCCTTTTAAAAATTGCAAGCGATGTAACACAATCAGTCGTTTTTGTTTACAATTTATTATTATTTATCTTGCCAAATTGATTTGTGTTTTGTGAGATATTATGATATAATAAATATATAGTGTTATGTTGCTCTGCTTGCGTTCTAAATAAGTATATAGATATATCGTACCGACTTTGTCGCTGTTTATGCGGGCAAGCTTTATGAAAGGATAGATTTAAAATGCAGATGAAGGGTCTGTTTAATAATGGACACACAACTTTTTCAATAGAGATTTTTCCGCCTAAAAAGCCAGGAACAATTGAAGATGTATATACCACGCTTGACGGATTGTCGAATATAAATCCCAGCTTTATAAGCTGTACATACGGAGCGGGTGGAAATTCTGGCGATGCGACTACTATTGATATTTGTTCGATAATTAAGGAAAAGTACGGGATTTTGCCGATAGCTCACCTTACCTGTGTCGGCAATACAAAGGAAACGATAGACGAGGCGATAAGAAAGCTTGACGAGGCGTCGATTACTAATGTTTTGGCTTTAAGGGGCGATATAAGCGAGAGAGCAGGCTTAAGCGAGGACTTTAAGCACGCTTCGGATCTGATAGTTTATCTCAAGGAGAAAGCTCCGCAGCTTAATATTTCAGCCGCCTGCTATCCTGAGATTCACCCCGACAGCGAATCGGTTGTTTCTGATATACTCTATATGAAGCAAAAAGAGGAGTGCGGAGCGGAGCATTTTATGTCGCAGCTTTTCTTTGACAACGAGGATTTCTACAGCTTTTGGGAGAAAACGCAGATTGCAGGAATAAAAAGCCCGATAGAGGCAGGAATTATGCCTGTTACAAGCAAGGCGGGGATTTTGAGAATGGTGTCGATGTGCGGCGCAAGTATACCTAAGAAGCTTTCGAGAATACTTAACAAGTACGAGAACAATCCGCAGGCTTTTTCGGACGCCTGTATAGCTTATGCGATAGATCAGATTTCGGATCTTGTTGCAAACGATGTTGACGGTATACATTTGTATTCGATGAATAAGCCTGAAGCTGCACAGAGAATATATAGCGCAGTTAAGAATCTTTTGTAAGTAACATTTTTTTAAGAAAGGAAACCATGGATAATTTTAACGGATATGCAAGCGGAAGCTTTAACTATAATCCGAATGATGATTACGAATTTCAGCGCAGAGAGGCACAAAGACAGGAAGCCCGCAAGGCTGAAAGAAGGAAGCTGTTTAAAAATGCATCCTTTTTAGGTGTGCTGCTGATACTCTATAATGTATTTAACTACGTCTATCTCTACCTCTTTTACATTCTGACATATGTAAAATATCACGGCGGATTTACGCTTGACATCAGTGAGGTTACAAGCTATCTTGTTGGTGAGCAGGCGGAGCTTGTCAGCTCGTCGGCGTATTCTATGACGGCGAATTTGTTTTTGGTGCTGATGAGCCTTGTGACAATACTTATTATAGCGCAGTGCTTTATGAGAATTGGCATAATGGATATGCTCATGCCGTATAAGCATTGCTTTAAGCAGGGAGCTAAATGGATGCCTGCCTGCCTGTTTATAAACGTGGTACTCAGTATAATAGTCGGAATAGTCGTTGAAATGTTTGAAGAGAGCGGAGTGACGGTACCTGAATCGGATTTCACAATAACCGAGCAGACTACCTATGCGGTGGTTATTCAGCTTATTTACGTCTGCATAGCAGGACCGATTGTCGAGGAGGTTATTTACAGAGGCTTGGTTATCAAGCTTTTAGCGCCATATGGCAAGGGGATAGCGATATTCTTTTCAGCGCTCTCATTCGGACTAATGCACGGCAACGTTTCGCAGGCGATACCTGCATTTTGCGGCGGACTTGTCTATGCGATGGTGGCGGTTAAGTATAACAGCATAGTTCCGACCATTGTCATACATTTTCTAAACAATCTGCTTGCGAGTATAACTGATATAGGCGATGTGTTTAACTTTGACGGAGCGTATACTATTTATAACATCTGTACAATTGCGGTAATGATTGCAGGGCTGTATGTTATTATGGTTAATCTTGATGAGCTTAAAAACGACATAAAGAAAAGCGAGCCTGTCTGCGCTCTGCCGTCTGGAGCAAGAACTAAGGCTTTGTATACAAACATATTTGTGATAATATATCTGCTCATGCTTGTGTGGAGCTTTGTTGAGAGCTTCATTTATTACAACTAGGGGGACTAAGAATGGATTTTCAGCTTCCGATTGGAATCTATATAGAAAATACAGACGGCTTGTGCAATGCGTATGAGCGAAAATCAGGAGAGCTTTCTGCGGTTTTGAGTGCAGAGCTTCTGGAGGATTTTCTTTACAGCTATTTAAAGCTGATAGATGAGCCGATATTCTTTTTCCTGGAGCTGCCGTGTAGTGATGCGGAGGAAAAGGAGCTTGGAGAAACGGACGGATACCATTACAAGCTCTACTATCTTGACAACTGCACACGTGAGGTCGCAGGAGCGATTCTTAAGTGCTACGGTTCTATGCTTGTAAACGATGGGCTTTGCCGCTTCGGATTTGGTTCAAACGACAGTGATGACGAGGTCTACATTCAAAGCTACAAGGTTATAGGTGTTTTCAGTGAAAGCGAGAGCGTGCTTGACAAGACTGCGGCAGTGCTTGAGCGTCTGGGTGCAGTTAAAAAGGAGAGTATTGTTACGCCTTGGGATTTGCTTAGCAAGGACAATGTTGGAGAGTGTGTCTGCATTGACGAGGAAGGCTTTACGGTGTACGATATTCCGAAGCTTCTTGAAGAAGTGGGAATGTACTTTGACAAAATAGTAAGCGATAGCTTGTAACTAAAAATAAGTGAAAGGAGCGTGAGGGAAAATGCTTGATACGATAAGCAGCTTTGGCGATTTGCTTGATTCAATATGGGGCGTGTTTATTTCTATAGGCTTAAACGATATAGTTGACATAGTTATTTTGTCGTTTATTATTTATCATGCGATAAAGCTGATAAGAGAAACCCGTGCGCTTCAGCTTGTTCAGGGTATTTTACTGCTAGTTGTTTTCTACCTCATCGCAATGTTTTTCGAGCTTCAGACTATACGCTATATTCTTAAAATGTTGTTCCAGTGGGGAATAGTAGCGGTTGTTATACTTTTCCAGCCGGAGCTTAGGCGAATTATCGAAAAGCTTGGACGAACACAGATTACAGACTTGTCTTTTGTACCGAGTACGGACAATGGCAATGCGGAGGAGCTTTGGTCTGAGGCAATCGACGCTATTTGTCAGGCGGCTCAGGAGCTTGCTTCCACCTGCACGGGTGCGCTGATTATCTGTGAGAGAAAGGTGCGCTTAGGCGAGCAGATCGCAACGGGAACTGTACTTGACTGCACGCCTAGTGCGGCGGTCTTTGGTAATATATTTTATCCGAACACACCGCTTCATGACGGTGCGGTTATAATGCGAGACGGCAAGATTTTAGCGGCAGGCTGCTTTTTGCCGAAGCCGCAGAAGGAGGAGCTTATTGCAAAGCAGCTAGGCTCGCGGCACAGAGCGGCAATAGGAATGAGCGAGAACAGTGATGCGATAGTTATAGTTGTCAGCGAGGAAACGGGAACAATTTCAGTTGCGGAGAACGGAGAGCTTACAAGGGGCTTTTCAAAGGACAGCCTTGCGAAGCTTTTGAGAAAGCGGCTGATTCCTGAAGCACAGACGCAGGGAGCTCCGACAGGATTTGCGGGGAGGATGATTTCTAAATGGAAAAAACAATAGAAAAAAAGAATCGCCATATCCGCCGCAAGGGAGATCCACTGTCTGATTTCGTGCTTAAAATTCTTGCGGTGATTATAGCGGTTATAATATGGTTTGCGCTGTCAATTACTCAGTATCCGACTGTGAACAAGACGATAACTCAGGTGCCTGTTGACTTTTCGATGAGCGGAACTACTGCTGAAAGCAAGGGACTTAGCGCAATTGGCTATCAGGATATAACGGTTGACGTTGAGATTCAGGGAATGAACTATGAAATTGGCACCTATACCGAAAACGACCTTACGGCAACGGTTAATCTTGATTCGGTTACAAAAGAGGGAACCTATGACCTTGAGATTTCTGTTAAATCCTCTCACACCACTGACCAGTGTACGATAATTTCCGTCAGTCCTGATACAGTGGAGGTTCAGTTTGACTTTATTGAAACGACAAGCGTTCCTGTTACGTCAGTTGCTCCGAATGTCAGTGCGGAGGAGGGCTACACGCTGATGGAAACCTCCGTTTCGCCGAGCGAGATTGAAATTGAGGGCGCAGAAAACGACCTTGAGGAGATAGATAAGGTTGTTGCGGTTTACAACAATACGATGACAATTGCGGAGGACACTACTGTCACGGCAGATTCGCTTGTTTTCTATGACGCAGACGACAACATTCTCGATTCGTCCGCATATACGCTGGAGGATGACGACGTGGATTTGACTTTTGTTGTGTATAAAAAGGTTACGGCAATGTTCGAGGTGGACTTTACCGATATGCCGCCCGGCTTTGATGTTGATTCGCTGCCGTATACATTGTCGCAGGAGAGCTTGCAGATTATAAGCTCGCAGCTTGACGATCCTGCCGAAAAGACGGTTAAGCTTAATTCGATTGCACTGTACGAGGTGACAAGAGGCAAGACCTTTATCACGCAGGTGGATTCACTTCTTAGCGCAAGTGAGGTGAACCAGTCTGGAGTTGAGCAGATTGAGGTAAGCTTTGATTTCAGCGACTACGACCAAAAGACGTTTACGCTTACTGAGGACGACATTACCTTTGTAAATTCTCCGTCAGGCAAGACGGTGACGCTTGACAATGAGCAGATTTCAAATGTTACGATTTTCGGACCGTCAGACGTGATTGACGAGATGGAAGCCTCCGACCTGACGGCTGAAATTGACCTAAGCGATGTTTCAGCGAACGGCTCTGCTTCCTATGAGGTGGTTATCTACTCAAAAAGGTACAATAACGTTTGGAATATCGGCACGAGAGAAGCCGTGGTGACTGTTGCTGACGAGGTTGAAAGCGAGGACGATAGTGACGAAAGCAGCGAAAGCGAATAACGAAGTAACGTTTGAGGTAATAGCGCACATTCACAGCGACTTTAAAAGCAAATTCGGTGCTCCAAGACAGAGCGGACTTGTCGAGGAGCTTTCAGCGCAGATTGTCTTTGAGCCGAGGTTTTCCTCCGAGCTTCCCTTTAGGGGAATTGAGCAGTATTCGCACCTGTGGCTTCTGTGGCAGTTTTCGCTCTCTGACGCTTCAAAATCGCTTACCGCGCGCCCTCCAAGACTTGGCGGAAATAAGCGCATGGGAGTTTTCGCAACCCGCTCGCCGTTTCGCCCTAACCCTATCGGGCTTTCCTGCGTCAGACTTAAGGCTGTTAGCTTTGATGAGCGGCTGGGAACGGTGCTTGAGGTGAGCGGTGCGGACTTGATTGACGGCACGCCGATTCTTGACATTAAGCCTTATATAAAGTACACAGATTGCAGAGAGGACGCTGTCAGCGGTTTTGCTAGAAAACCGACACAAATTAAGGTTGAAGCGCCTGACAAGCTACTTGAACGTGTGAGCGAGGACAAGAGAGCGGCACTGCTCAGGGTGCTTGCCTTAGATCCAAGACCTGCGTATCATGACGATCCGAATCGCATTTACGGCTTTGGCTTCGCTGATTACGAGGTGAAATTTAAGGTAGACGGCGAGTTGCTCACTGTAGTTGACATTAAAATAAATTAAAGCGATTGGTTTCCCAGTCGCTTTTTTGTTTTGCAAACCTTAAAATAT